>OJRG01000264.1_pt1 | contig 34623 bp, 37 predicted proteins | sample 1599121 | NCBI WGS metagenome assembly OJRG01 (sample SAMN03922528, study PRJEB24848) | human gut metagenome | isolation source: stool sample | host: Homo sapiens | place: Germany | collected 2010-05
GTCATCAACGGGAGGAATACCACAGCGGGTATGCCTCCCTTCTCTTTCGCGCATCTGCCGCAAACCCGCTTCCTTCCGAGGCGCAGCGCCCATTTCGGCCCTATTTGTTCCGGCGCAGGGCGGGCCCTCTTGGGCCGGCCAACCCAGCGCCGGGCCGAATGGGGGACGAAATGGGCCGATGGTTTCCAATGTCACCGCCCCTTTCCAGGCGAAAAGGCGAAGGAAGCGCCGCCGATGGCTTGTGGTTTTTTCGCGGGGCTAATCCGCCAGGAACCGCCCCATCAGCGCCGCGCCGGGATCCAGCAACGGGCAGGCGGCGGCTGCCTTTTCGTGGAAGGGCAGGCCGCAGCCGGCGGTCTCCCGGCTGTCGTAGATGAAATAGGGGATGGGGTCCCCGCCGTGGGTGCGGGTGGTAAGCAGCGTCTGGTGATCCGGCAGCACCAGGATACGATAGGGTTCCTGGGAGCGGGCAAGATGGTCCGCCAGGGGCCGGAGAATCAGGCTATCCAGGTTTTCGATGGCCTGGATCTTGCCGGGCAGGTCGCCGCAATGGGTGCATTCATCCGGGGCCTCCAGATGGACGCACACGAAGTCATAGGCGCATAGGGCGTCTATGGCTGCCTGGGCCTTGCCGGCGTAGTTGGTATCCAGCTCGCCGGTGGCCCCGGGGATCGTCGGGGCTTCCAGCCCCGCCAGCCTGGCGATGCCTTGCACCAGGGGTACGGCGGATACCACCAGGCCCGCTTTGCCGAATTTTTCCGGGAAGGGGGGCAGGATGGTGGCCGTGCCCTCTGCCCAGGGCCAGATGCAGTTGGCGGGGAGCAGGCCCCGGCCCTGGCGCTCCAGGTTGATGGGCGCGGCGTCCAGGATCTGGGCGGAAAGTTCCATCAGCTCCAGCAGGGCCTGGGAATTGGGCCCCTGGGGCAGATAGCTGCCGATGGCCTGCCCCAGGATATCGTGGGGCGGGGTGGCGGAAAAGCCCTGGATGCTGCCCCCGGCCTTCACCAGGATGTGCCGGAAGGAGGGGGTGGGGTGGAAGCGGAAGCCGTTATGCTTGGCGGTCCGGTAAAAATCCGGGTTGGAAAGCAGGTATTCCAGCAGGGCGATGGAGGATTGGCCGTCGATGGAGCCGGCGCTGTGTGATAGGATGGTGCGGGCGCCAAAGGGCGCGCCGGGGGACAGGGTGACCATGTTGCACCGGAAGGAGATCTCGCCGGGCTGCAAAAGCAGGCCGCTGCCGGCCGCTTCCAAGGGGGAGCGGCCGTGGAAATACTGCCGGGGATCATAGCTGAAAATGGAAAGGATGCCCGGGTCGCTGCCCGGGGCGATCCCCAGGGGGATGGTGCGCACCAGCCCCAGCTGGCCTTGGGCGCAAAGGCTGTCCATACAGGGGGTATTGGCGGCCTCCATGGGGGTCCTGCCCGATAGGGCGGGAAGGGGGCATTCGGCCATGCCGTCGCCGATGACCAAAAGATACTTCACGGGAACCTCCTACCTATTAAATATAAATTTGAAATATAAAATAAAAATGGTTGTTTCCATGCATGGCCTTCCCGCGCCCGTGGCGTCCGGGCGGCGCGGGGATGGCTGTTCGGGCGGCGCAAAAAGGGGCAAAAGCAGGCCGGTTGCGCCCGAGCCCTCCGGCGCGTTGGGGGCGAGGGGGCGCCGTGAACGGCCGCGCGTTGCTCCGGCGCGAAAGCAGCCCGTTGCCTATAGCATAGCCCTTTCTTGGGCGCATTGCAAGGAAAAAGGATGGCCGATGGGCACGCCGCCTCTTGCAGCCGCCACTGGCCCGTGGTATACTGCAATGGCCACGCTTTGTAGCCGCGTCCGGCCGCAGGCGTGTACTTTGTTAGGATAGGGAAGGGATAACTTGACGCTGCGGGAACGATGGTTTGGGGATAAGGCGTTTTACCGGATGGTGCTGGCCATAGCCTTACCCATTTTGGTGCAAAACGCCATTACCAATTTTGTCAGCCTGCTGGACAATGTCATGGTGGGCCGGCTGGGTACGGACCCTATGAACGGGGTGGCCATTGCCAACCAGCTGTTGTTCGTATTCAATTTGACCGTGTTTGGCGGCGTATCCGGCGCGGGGATCTTTGGGGCCCAGTATTTTGGCTGCCGGGATTATACCGGCGTTCAATACACCTTCCGCTTTAAGCTGATCTGCGGCGGCGTGATCCTGGCGGCGGCCCTTGGCCTGCTTATGTGCATGGATACCCAGCTGATCTCCATGTTCCTTCACGAGGGCAGCCAGAGCGGCAATATCACGGCTACGCTGGCGTATGCGCGGGACTATTTGCACATCATGTTTTGGGGGATGCTACCCTTTGCCGTTTCCCAGGCCTATGCCAGCACCCTGCGGGAATCCGGCCAGGCGGTGGTCCCCATGAACGCTTCCATCATCGCGGTGGTGGTGAACTTGGTGTTCAATTACCTGCTGATCTACGGGAAATTCGGATTTCCGCAGCTGGGGGTGCGGGGCGCGGCCCTGGCCACGGTTCTGGCCCGGTATGTGGAGGCCGGCGCCGTGGTGCTCTGGACCCATCGCCACGCGGAATTTTGCCCCTATGTATACGACCTGTTCAAGGGGTTCCGGATCCCCATGGCCCTGGTCAAAAAGATCGTCCTGCGGGGGACGCCCCTGCTGATCAACGAGATGCTTTGGTCCACCGGCATGACCATCCTGGCCCAGTGCTATTCCACCCGGGGCCTGGCGGCGGTGGCTGCCTACAATATCTCCTCCACGGTGATGAACCTGTTTAACGTGGCGGTTATGGCGGTGGGCAACGCCATCGGCATCATCGTGGGAAATTTGCTGGGCGCGGGGAAGATGCAGGAAGCCCGCCGGACGGATACCCGCTTGATCGTGTTTTCCGTGCTGTCTTGCTTGGTGGTGTGCTCCGTCATGGCGATGGCCTCCCCCTTTATCCCGCTGATCTACAATACCAGCGACGAGGTGCGGCTCCTGGCCCGGGACCTGATCCTGATCACCGCCGTGTTCATGCCCCTCCACGCCTTCCTCCACGCCGCGTATTTTACCCTGCGCTCCGGCGGAAAGACCATGCTTACCTTTTTGTTCGACAGCGGGTCCATCTGGCTCCTGTCCATCCCGGTGGCCCTGGTCCTCTCCCGGGTCACCACTTTGCCCATCCGCCCCCTGTTCGCCATCGTGCAGGCGGTGGACCTGCTGAAGGCCACGGCAGGGTATCTGCTGGTGCGAAACGACTTCTGGCTGAACAATATCGTGGAGGATGTTTTGTAGCCGGAGTCCCCTTCAAGGGTTGGGCTGGAATTTATAAAAATACAACGGGGTCGGCTTGCCGCTGGGTTGCCGACCCCGCGGCATTTTCCCTGGAAAAATCGTGAAAAAAATAATTATCTATAATCAAAACGTGCATATCCATAAGTAAAAATTATAATTCAAAATAACAAATCACCAGCGGAACCCCCCTGTAAAATGATGCTTGCCACTTTTCAAGGAAGGGTTTCTGTGATAAACTAAACAAGGTGCCATATAATCAAATCTATCGTTTCTTAATTTTAGCGCCAAACGATCAAGGAGGAATTTTCCATGGTAAATGAAATGGGAGCGCGTGCAGAGGGCTATAAGCAACTTGACGAGGTGATCCGCCAATGGAAGGGCGAACCGGGCGGCTTGTTGCCCGTCATGCAGCAGGCGCAAAACATCATCGGCTGCGTAGATGAAGAGGTGCAAAACTATATTGCGGAGGCCATGGATGTTCCCGTGGCGGATATTTATGGGATCGCCACCTTTTACTCCCTGTTTTCCTTGGAGCCCAAGGGCAAATATGCGGTGGGCCTGTGCCTGGGCACCGCCTGCTATGTAAAGGGCGCCCAGCTGGTGCTGGATGAGCTGCAAAAGGTATTGGGCGGCGTGGAGATCGGCAAGACCACCCAGGATGGGATGTTTACCCTGGACGCCACCCGGTGCATCGGCTGCTGCGGCCTGGCCCCGGCCATGATGATCAACGGCGAGGTTTACGGGCGGCTGGTGCCGGAGGATATTCCCGGCATCATCGAAAAATACCGCCAGCTCAGCGAATCATAGAAAGGAGCCTGCATGGAAATAGGGCGCATGGCGGAGATCCTCGAGGCTGAGGTGATCTGCGGGCAAGAGAATTTAAATAAGGAGATTTCTCTGGCAGTGGCCAGCGATATGATGAGCGACGTGCTGGTCTCCGCAGAAAGCGACCGGGTGCTGATTTCCGGCCTATGCACCATCCATACGGTGCTGACCGCCCAGATATTGGACCTGAGCGCGGTGGTGTTTGTACGCAATAAGGTGCCCACCGAGGAAATGGTGCAGACCGCCAAGGAAAACGACATCGCGCTGCTGCGCACCGCGATGACCATGTATGCGGCCTGCGGCGAGCTGTATAAATCCGGACTGAAAGGACGGCGCAGGGTCGATGCATAGCGCCGGAGAAGAAACCTATCAGGAGACCCGCCAGGTGGAGCAGGGCAACTTTGCCACCGCCGGCCAGATCTCCGCGTCCTTTAAGAATACCCTGAAAAAGCTGGGGGTGGCCTCGCCGGTGATCCGGCGGATCGCCATCGCCTCCTATGAGGCGGAGATCAACCTGGCCATCCATTCCTGGGGCGGCACCATGCGGCTGGTGATCTATCCCAACCGGGTGCGGCTGCTGGTGGACGACGTGGGCCCGGGCATTGCGGATATCGACCTGGCCATGCAGGAGGGCTATTCCACCGCTTCCGAGGAGGTGCGGATGCTGGGCTTTGGCGCGGGCATGGGTATGCCCAACATGAAGCGCTGCGCCGACGGGTTCCAGATTGCCTCCCAGGTGGGCAAGGGTACGTCCATCTGCATGGAGTTCAACCTGTAAGCAAGGATGGAGGATATGACCATGGCGGCGAAGGAACTATATCACAGCGTAAAGCTGGAACGGGATAAGTGCGTGGGCTGCACCACCTGCCTCAAGCGCTGCCCCATGGAATGCATCCGGGTGCGCAACGGCAAGGCCCGGATCATTTACGAGCTATGCATCGATTGCGGGGTTTGCGTGCAAAATTGCCCCCACCAGGCCAAAGTGGCCCAAACCGACCCCATCAACGCCATCTATCGCTTCAAACATCGCATCGCCCTGCCGGCGCCCACCTTATACGGCCAATTCCGCAACCTTTCCAGCGTGGATAACGTACTCAACGCCCTGCTGGGCCTGGGCTTTAACGATGTATTCGAGGTGGCCCGGGCGGCGGATATCGTTTCCGCCACGGTGCGGGAGATGCTGAAAACCAATAAGATCCGGCCCTTGATCTCCTCCGCCTGCCCGGCGGTGGTGGCCCTGATCCGCATCCGGTTCCCGGAGCTGCTGCCCAATGTGGCGGATGTGCTCTCCCCCAAGGACGTGGCGGCCCGCATGGCCAAGGAGGAATATTCCAAGGCCCACGGGGTGCCCATCGAGGAGATCGGGGCGTTTTTCATCACCCCTTGCCCCGCCAAGATGGCCAGCATCCATTCCAGCATCGACGGCTATGTGGATGGCGCCATCGCCATCCAGGATATCTACGGCCTGTTGAGCGCCCAGCTGAAGCAGGAGATCCCCGAGGACCTCAAGCGCAAGCGGCACGCCACCTGGCAGGGTGTCAACTGGGCCAACTATGGCGGCGAGGGCGCCGCGCTGGACTGCAACAACATCCTTTCCGTGGACGGCATCCACAATGTGATCCACGTATTGGAGGAGATCGAAAACGGCCGGCTGGACGACCTGGACTTCTTTGAGGGCGCCTCCTGCGTGGGGGGCTGCGTAGGCGGGCCGCTGGTGTTCGAAAACGCCTTTGTGGCGAAAAATTCCCTGCGCAAGCTGATCGAACATATGCGGGCAGACGAGCGGGAACACCCCCTGCCTCCCGCAGAACCCCGGGACGACATCCATTTGCCGGTCCCCCTGGAGCCCTTGCCGGGGATCAAATTGAGCGACAACATCGCCGAAGCTATCGTAAAGATGGAACGCATCGAGGAGCTGACCAAGACCTTCAAGGGGTTGGATTGCGGCTCCTGTGGAAGCCCCACCTGCCGGTCCCTGGCGGAGGATATCGTACAGGGCCGGGCCAGCGAGCTGGACTGCGTGTTCAAGCTCAAGGAAAAGGTGGAGCAGCTGGCCAGGCAGATGGTGGATCTGACTAATCTGTAAGGCCGGGATACGAGGACCCAAAGGAGGAAATGCCATGACCGTAGCCAAGGTGATGGAAGCGTTGGGGCTGAAGCTGCTGACAAAAGACGTGCGCCTGGAAGGCGAAGTGACCGGGGGGTGCGTATGCGACCTGCTCAGCGTGGTCATGGCGGAGGGGGAAGCGGGCATGGCGTGGATCACCGTGCAGACCCACCTGAATGTGATCGCCGTGGCCAGCCTCCATGAATTTTCCTGCGTGATCGTATCCGGGGACGCCGCCGTGGAGGCGGAGACCCTGGAAAAGGCCCAGGCGGAGGGGATCCCGGTGCTGGTAAGCCCCGAGACCAACTATAGCCTGGCGGGCAAGCTGTATCAGCTGGGCATACACTGATGCAGGCCCTGGTGGATCTTCATATCCACTCCTGCCTGTCCCCCTGCGCGGACGAGGACATGACCCCCTGGAACATCGTGGGCATGGCCCGCTTGAAGGGGCTGGACGCGGTGGCCATATGCGACCATAACGCCGCGCTGAACCTGCCGGCGGCCATGAAGGCGGGCCGGGAATACGGGGTATGCGTGGTGCCCGGGCTGGAGGTGACCAGCCGGGAGGATGTGCATCTATTGTGCTACTTCCCCCTGGTGGAGCAAGCCCTGGAGATGGAGGCCCGGGTATGGGAAAGGCAAAAGAAGGTCCGCAACAAGCCCAGCCTGTTCGGCACCCAATACCAGGTGGACGAGGATGATCGGGTTTGCGGCCAGGTGGAGCACCTGCTGCTTACCGCCTGCTCCATGGACCTGGAAGAGGTGGCCGCCACCGCCCGGCAGCTGGGCGGGGTTATGGTGCCGGCCCACATCAACAAGGGCGCCAACAGCCTATTGCCCACCCTGGGCTTTTTGCCGGTAACGCCGGCCATGCCCACGGTGGAGATCTATAAGACCCGGCCCCATAGCGCGTTGGGCAGGCTGTGCCTGGTTTCCAGCGACGCCCATCAGCTGGGGGATATTTTAGAAGCGGGCCATCCCCTTTCCTGCGCCGCCATCACCCCCCAGGGAATCGTGGAGGCATTGCGTTGCGGGGAGCCCATGGTCAAGTCCCAGGAAAGGAGCGTCCCGTGAAGGAGATTTCCCTGCATATATTGGACCTGATCCAGAACTCCATCCGGGCGGGCGCCGCCAACATTTCCCTGGACATCCTGGAGGACAGCCAGGCGGATACCTTTACCGTGGTCATCCAGGACGATGGCTGCGGCATGTCCCCGGAAATGGCCAAGGCCGTGGAAAACCCCTTTGTCACCACCCGTACCACCCGAAAGGTGGGGCTGGGCATCCCCCTGTTCAAGGCGGGCTGCGAAAATTGCGGCGGCCGCTTCCAGCTTCAGAGCCAGGAGGGGAAGGGGACCCGCCTGGAGGGCACCTACCAGCGCAGCCATATCGACCGGCCGCCCTTGGGAAACGTGGCGGATACGGTGCTGCTGCTGATCACCGGCAATCCCGGCATTCATTTTTTCTATCACCATCGGGTGGACCAGCGGGAATACCAGCTGGATACGGCGGAGCTAATGCGCATATTGGACGGGGCGCCCTTGGACGCGCCGGAGATCACGGCATTCATTCGAGACTTTCTCGTGGAAAACGAATCTGAATTATATGGAGGTAGTTAACCAATGAAGACCCTGCAAGAACTGGAAGCCATTCGGCAAAAAACCATCAAAGAGCTGAACTTGCGCAAAAACAGGGAAGACGGCATCCGGGTGGTGGTAGGCTTGGCCACCTGCGGCATCGCGGCGGGGGCCCGGCCGGTGATGGCCGCCTTTGTGGAGGAGATCAACAAGCGCCAGCTGCAAAACGTCACCGTATCCCAGACCGGGTGCATTGGCCTTTGCCGGCTGGAACCCATTGTGGAGGTATATATGCCCGGCCAGGAGAAGGTCACCTATTGCAAGGTGAAGCCCGAGCAGGTAGCCAGGATCGTCTCCGAGCATATTGTAAACGGAAATCCCGTGGTGGAATACACCATTGGTAGCTACGAATAAAAATTCACAAACCCAAGCGAAGGAGAACACAACATGATGTATCATTCTCACGTTTTGGTCTGCGCCGGTACGGGTTGCACGTCCTCCAACTCGTTGCAGATCATCGAAAACTTCCAGAGGCTCCTGGCAGAAAAGGGCTACGATAAGGAGATCCAGGTCATCCGCACGGGATGCTTCGGCCTGTGTGCGGCCGGCCCCATCGTGGTGGTATATCCCGCGGGTGTTTATTATAGCCATGTGACGCCGGACGATGTGGAAGAGATCGTAAACGAGCATCTGATCAAGGGCCGGCCGGTGCAGCGGTTGATCTATAAGGAAATGGACGAAAAGGGCGTCAACACCACCCTGAACGAATCCGATTTCTATAAAAAGCAGCACCGTATCGCCCTGCGCAATTGCGGCTTGATCGACCCGGAAAACATCGATGAATACATTGCCTTCGACGGCTACAAGGCCCTGGAAAAATGCCTGACCCAGCTTTCCCGGGACGACGTGGTGGATATGGTGGTGGCCTCCGGGCTGCGGGGCCGCGGCGGCGGCGGCTTCCCCACGGGCCTGAAGTGGAAGTTTGCAAAGGCCCCGGAAAGCGACGTAAAATACGTCTGCTGCAACGCGGATGAAGGCGACCCCGGCGCGTTTATGGACCGCTCCGTGTTGGAGGGCGATCCCCATTCCGTGCTGGAAGCCATGACCATCGCCGGGTATTGCATCGGGGCGCAGCAGGGCTATATCTACGTGCGGGCGGAATACCCCATCGCGGTGAAGCGGCTGCGGATCGCCATCGACCAGGCCCGGGAATACGGTCTGCTGGGCGATAACATCATGGGCACGGGCTTCAAGTTCGACATCGACCTGCGCTTGGGCAGCGGCGCCTTTGTATGCGGCGAGGAGACGGCCCTGCTGGCCTCCATCGAGGGCCACCGGGGCGAGCCCCGGACCCGTCCGCCCTTCCCGGCGGTCAAGGGCCTGTGGGGCAAGCCCACCCTGCTCAACAACGTGGAGACCTATGCCAACATCTGCCAGATCATCCTCAACGGGCCGGAATGGTTCGCCTCCATGGGCACGGAGAAGAGCAAGGGCACCAAGGTGTTCGCCCTGGGCGGCAAGATCAACAACACCGGCCTGGTGGAGATCCCCATGGGCACCACCCTGCGGGAGGTCATCTACGATATCGGCGGCGGCATCCCCAATGGCAAGAAGTTCAAGGCCGCCCAGACCGGCGGCCCCTCCGGCGGCTGCATCCCGGCGGAGCATCTGGATATCCCCATCGACTATGATAACCTGATCGCCATCGGCTCCATGATGGGCTCCGGCGGCATGATCGTCATGGACGAGGACAACTGCATGGTGAACATCGCCAAGTTCTTCCTGGAGTTCACCGTGGACGAGAGCTGCGGCAAGTGCCCGCCCTGCCGGATCGGCACCCGGCGTATGCTGGAGATGCTCACCCGCATCACCGAGGGCAAGGGCGAACCCGGGGACATCGAAAAGCTGGAGACCCTGGCCAAGAACATCAAGGCGTCCGCCCTGTGCGGCCTGGGCCAGACAGCCCCCAACCCGGTGCTTTCCACCATCCGATACTTCCGGGACGAGTACGAGGCCCATATTTATGAAAAGCGCTGCCCCGCCGGGGTGTGCAAGGCCCTGCTCAACTTTACCATCGACCCGGAAAAGTGCAAGGGCTGCACCATGTGCGCCCGCCAGTGCCCCGCCGGCGCCATCAGCGGCAAGGTGCGGGAGGCTCACACCATCGACAACAGCAAGTGCGTCAAGTGCGGCGCCTGTATGGAGGCGTGCAAATTCGGCGCCATCAGCCGGAAATAATCCCTTCGCTGGCGAACACAGCAGAATGCCGGCGCCTACTTTGGGCGCCGGCACCTTTTTATGCCCGATGGTTCAAGGCCGGTGGCATTGGCCGGAACAGGGACATCCGCTACAGCCGCCGCTACAGCCGCAGGCGGATTTTCCCTTTTTGCGGTTGCGAATCATCACGGCGATTGCCCAGGCCAGGGCGGCCAATACCAGGCCGCCAACCAATAGATTGGCCCAGTTTTGCACCAAAAACGACAATACGGCCATGCGGAAATCCCTCCTAGAATACAATATGGGGAGAGCCTCCTAAGGAATCGTTCAGGCGACGCGGGAGGAAAGGAGGCCCCCTTCCCGGCTGAAAACCGGTCTCGCAGGGGTGGAATCGCCTGTGCCGTGGCGACGCGCCCCCTGCGCCCTGCTATATGGCGAAGGAATGGTTAGACATAACTAACTTCCTTCTAGGAATAGTGTAACCCTTTGCCGGCGGTTTGTCAACCCTCATTCCCAATTTATTTTGCGACAGCAAGCAGGACGCAAACCCCATTGCAGCAGGGAAAACGGCGGGAGAAAATGGATTGAGAAAATGGCCGAGGCCCTTCCGACAAAATAAGGGGCGCCCTGCGCCCCTGGCTGAAAAAAGCAATCCGGCATTTAAAAATAGCTCACCTGAACCCGTTTTCCCATCTCCTCCAGGAGTTTGGAGAGGCGTTCGGCGATCTGCATCTTCACGTTGAAGGTGATGGGGAGGCCTTCCTTTTGATGGGCCTCGTTAACGGCCCGGCCCACATAGAAGTTCACGTCCGTGGCGTCCTCAAAGAGCATACGGGCGATCTGGGAAGCGCCGTCCTTTTTGCAGCTCCAGTCCATGTAAAGGCGGTTTTCTTTCACATAGTCCTCGGCATATTCCAGCACCCGGGCCATGGTGATGACCCCTTCGGTCACCAGGTCTACCCCCTGGAGCTTGGAGGTGGGGGGGATCTTGGGATCCAGGTACAGGGGCATGGAGGTATCCAGGGGCTTGCCCAAGTAGGCGGCCGCCAGCTCGCTGGTGGTGCCGCCGCAGACGATCCGCTTGCCCTCCTTGGCGAAGAAAAGGGAAAGCATTTTGTTGGTATCCTCCCGTTTTTCGGGGGGGCCAAAGAGCAGGTTTACCACCTGCCGCTGCCGCAGGCGGATGACGCAGGCGGAGGTATCGTCCCCGGGCTGGCCCCCATAGAGGCGTTCGCACTCCTCCACCAGCATGGCCGCCCAGGTTTTGGCGGTAAAGCTATCGTTGTACATGGTTTCCAGGAAGTCGATGATGGCCGCCCGGTCCCAGCCCATGTTCAGGGTATTGCCCTGGCTGGCGTTCAGGGCCCCGTCGCTCATGGCCAGCAGGATATCCCCTTCCCACAGGTTCATACGGGATTTATAGATGGTTTTCCCGTCGATGGTTTCGCAGAGCTCCGGGTAATCCACATGCTTACCCCGCCGCAGCAGGATGGTGTGGGGGTTGTCATATTGGATGAGCTCCGCCTCCGCGCAATCCACAATGCGCAGGATGGTGAAGGTGGAATAGGCCACCTTGCGCTCCGCGCATACCGGCAGCGTGGCGGCGATGGTGCTGACGCAATCCTCCAGGGTAAGGCCGTTGGCGATCATGGTGGAAATGATCTTGCCGGTAAGGGTGGAAAGGATATTGGCCTTTACGCCGCTACCCAATCCATCCGCCAGCACCAGCACCACGGAACCATCCGCCTGCTGAACCAGCTCCACATGGTCGCCGCAAAGCTGTTCCCCCGCTTTGGTAAGGGTCACATAGCCGATGTCCGTACAAAGCTCATACATTCTCCAGCGACTCCTTTAGCTTGGTCAGGGCCACCTTGGTCTCCGCCGTGGTCTCGCCCAAGAGGGAGGCGATCTCCTGCACGGCCCGCATCTGCTTTTCGATGACCTTGTCCGTGATCTCGATGGTGGTGCGGCTCAATTCGGCCTTTTGCACCTTGGCCTTTTCGTCCTCGGTCACATCCCGCATGGTGCAGATGAGAATATGGTAGCTCTTGGCGTAGATCACGTTGATGTCTACGTATTTTTTATAATCCGCCAGATACATGCCCTTCTGGGCGATGTTCTTCTCCTGGGTGTAGGCCTGGATAAAGGGCATGGGGTCCATGATATGCACCACCTGGTCCCCCAATACGTTGCGGGGGTCGCTCACATTGAACAGCTTGCAGGCGGAGGCATTGATCTGCTGCACCTCCATGGCCTCGTTGACCACCAGGATGGCGTTGGGGGTATTCTTGATGATGGTATCCGAGAAGGATTCCGCCTTGCTCAGCAGGAAGGGGAGGCACATATTCAGGTCCGCCTTGCCGGAAAGGACGGCGATGGCCTTTTCCCGGCAGGTATCGTAGCCGCAGCAGCCGCAGTTGAGCTCATCGGCGGGGCTGGACTTCCCGATCTTGGACAGCACCTCCCGTATGGAGGTTTCGCCGGGCACAAAGGATTTGCGTTTGAGGCTGGTATACTCGTGGAACAGGGCCTGGGGCTCGGGCTGGGGAATATCGAAATCCACCGGCCGGGTATAGCGGTCCACCGCCTGGTAGTCGCTGAGCAGCAGGCTATGGCGCTTATCCAGGATGGGGCCGGATACGCAGCTGCCCGCGCAGGCGGACATTTCTACAAAGGCGCCCCGGCCGCCGCCCTTTGCCACATCCTCCAGCACCCGCATACAGTTTTCGATGCCGTCCACGGCAAAGTAGGTATAATCCCGGTTTTTGCAATCCATGGAGCGGATGATGCCGCCGCAGGTGGGGAAGGAGCGGGCGCGGCCGACCTGATCGTTGGAGGTTTCCCTTTCGATCTGGATGCCCGCTTCGTTCAGCCAGGCGGTCAGCTCCTCATAGGTGAGCACGCAGTCCACCAGGCCGGGCACATCGTCGGCCTCGGCCTTTTTGGAAATGCAGGGCCCGATGAATATGGTCTTGGCCTCCGGATGCCGGGTCTTGATGTCCGTGCAATGGGCCTGCATGGGGGTTTTAACCTTTGCCAGGTAGGGCAGGGCTTCGGGGTAATATTTGCGGATCAAAAGGTTGACCGTGGGGCAGCAGGAGGTGATGATGGTATCCATATTCCCCGCCTCCGCCATGCGGTCGTATTCCCGCTTCACCTGGGTGGCGCCCAGGGCGGTCTCCTCCACGCCGGCAAAGCCCAGCTGCTTCAGGGCCCGCTCCATGGTGCCGATGGTGGCCCCCTCATAATTGGCAACAAAGCTGGGGGCTACGCTGGCATAAACCGGGGCGCTGCCCTGCAAAAGGGCCTTGGCAGCGGGCAGGTCGTCCCGCACCTGCTTGGCGTCCTGGGGGCATACCACGAAGCAATGTCCGCACAGGATGCAGTCCTCTTCCAGGATGTGGGCCTGGTCCCCGGAAAACTTGATGGATTTCACCGGGCAGTGGCGGATGCACTTATAACAATTTTTACAATTGGACTTTTTTAGTTTCAGATAATCTCCCATGACATGCGCTCCTTTACGGATAGGCTTCTAGTATGATTTTAATTGTAAAGCCTGGCCTTGTGCCTGTCAAGGCGGGCTTTACAGGGGACTATAGGAAGCGTTTCTTTTTACACACCCAAAGCAACAACAGGGCCATGGCCGCGCATAATAGGCATATGGCCCCATAGCCGTATTTCCAATGGATGGCCAGCATATCCGGGAAATTCATCCCGTACCAGCCGGTGATCAGGGTCAGGGGCATGAAGATGGTGGTGACCACGGTAAGCAGCTGCATCACCCGGTTTTGCCGGATGTCGATGGCCGCCTGGTAGGTCTCCCAGATCTGGGCGGCATATTCCCTTAGATGCTCCGCCTGGTCCTCCAGCCGGGCCGCCCGGTTCCCAAAGCCCTGAAAGGCCAGGGCTTCCGCCTTGGTAAAATAGGCGTCCCCGGCCTGGGCGAGCCGTTCCCCCAGGTCCGACAGCCGGCCATATTGCAGCAGCAGCCGGCCGATCTGCTTGCGCAGGGGCATCATCCGCTCGCCCATGCCTTCCAGGTGCTCCCCCAGCACGTCCTCCTCCAGGGCTTCCAGGCTGGATTCCGCCTCCCGCAGCAGGGCCCCGTCCCCGTCGGCCAGGCCCTCCAGCAGGCGGCAGAACACCTGGGCCGGGCTGGCGGGATGCTTCCATATGGCGTGGTCCGTCATATCGGAAAGGATCTGGGATACCAGGCCGCTCGCATCCAGCAGCAGCAGCCCCTTGGGCCATAGCCCGAAGGAGATGCTGGGGCCGGCCTCGCCCTTTTCCCGCTGGGCCAGGGCCAGGCTGCCGGAAACGTGCCCCGCGCCAAAGGAGAGCCTGGGCGTCCAGGCGGCTTCGCCGGCGGGTAGGCTGCTCAGCTCCATGCCTCCTGGCAGGGGGCAAGGCGTTTGTTCCTCCCGATCCAACACGATCACCTGGGCGGTCTCCCCGTTTTCCGCCGGGATAAGCCGGTCTGCGATCCGATATTGTAGCATCTTCTCTCGCTCCCTTCTTGCTGGGCAATGGCCCATACATACATAACTATATCATAGCGCGGGCAAAAGACAACCCCAGCCGGCCAATGGCCGCCGGCAAAAGGGGTTGCCCGGGGGAAGGGCGGCTCCAGCCTCCGATTGTCCGTCCCTGGAGGACAGCGCAGCCGATGGCCTGGCCCGGGGGAAGGGGAGACGGGCCTTTCGGGATTTTACATAGGTTTGATTAAGACGGTATTTCAACTTGACCAAGACCGGGTATTCTAAACTCGTAAAAAAGAAATGTGCAACATCAAGGAGGAAAACACAGAATGAAGAACATTCGCAAATTTGCAGCCATCCTGATGGCCGCCCTTATGCTGGTCATCGCCGGCGCTTGCGCCGCCCAGCCTGCGGAAACCCCCGCTGCGGAGACCCCCGCTACGGAAGCCCCCGCTGCGGAAACCCCTGCTACGGAAGCCCCTGCCGCTGCCAGCGACTTTGACGCCAACGAGCTGATCACCGTGGTTTCCCGGGAAGAGGGCAGCGGGACCCGGAGCGCCTTCATCGAGCTGTTCGGGGTGGAGCAGGAGGACGCGTCCGGCAATAAGGTGGATATGACCACCGTGGAAGCTAACATCAGCAACAGCACCTCCGTGGTCATGACCACAGTGAGCGGCAATGCATACGCCATCGGCTACATCTCCCTGGGCTCCCTGAACGATACCGTGAAGGCCGTTCAGATCGAGGGGGTAGACGCCACGGTAGAGAACATCAAAAACGGCAGCTACGCCGTATCCCGTCCCTTTAACATCGCCACCAAGGAGGGCCTGAGCGAAGTGGCTGCGGACTTTGTGGCCTACATCATGAGCGCGGAAGGCCAGGCCATCGTGGCGGAAAACGGCTACATCACCGTAGCGGATGACGCGGCCGCCTACGCTGGTTCCGCCCCTGCCGGCAACGTGGTTGTGGCTGGTTCCTCCTCCGTCACCCCTGTGATGGAGAAGCTGGCGGAAGGCTATCAGACGGTGAACCCCAACGCCACCATCGAAGTGCAGCAGAGCGACTCTTCCACCGGCATGAACATGGCCATGGAAGGCACCTGCGACATCGGCATGGCCTCCCGGGCCCTGAAGGACAGCGAGCTGGAGGGCGGCCTTACCCCCACGGTGATCGCCATGGACGGCATCGCGGTGATCGTGAACAACGCTAGCCCGGTTTCCGACCTGAGCGTAGAGCAGGTGCGCAGCATCTTTACCGGCGAGGTCACCGAGTGGAGCGAGATCCTGGGCTAACCCAGCCACAAACAAACCAGGGGGCGGCGTGCAGCCGTCCCCATCTGTGCGTAATGCAATGCCTCGAAAGGAGCATCCATGAATTCCATCAAAGAGACGTTGGCAAAGATTGTTTTCCTGCTGGTGGCCTGCGTATCCATTCTGGCCGTGGCGCTGATCTGCATCTTCCTCTTTGCCAACGGCATACCCGCCATGGCTGAGATCGGCCTGGGAGACTTTTTGCTGGGCACCACCTGGCGGCCCAGCAATGGTCTATACGGTATTTTCCCCATGATATTGGGTAGCATCTACGTGACCGCAGGCGCCGTATTGCTGGGGGTGCCCGTGGGGATTATGACCGCCATGTATATGGCTTTCTTTGCCGGCAAGCGTACCCTGCGTATCCTGCAGCCTGCCGTGGAACTGCTGGCGGGCATCCCTTCGGTGGTATACGGCTTTTTCGGCCTGGTGGTCATCGTCCCCCTGGTGGATCAGCTGCCCCGCAGCAACGGTAGCTGCATCCTTACGGCATCCATCCTGCTGGGGATCATGATCTTACCCACCATCATCACCGTGAGTAAATCCGCACTGGATGCGGTTTCCAAAAGCTATTATGAGGGCTCCTTGGCCCTGGGCGCCACCCATGAGCGCAGCGTGTTCGCCATCATGCTGCCCGCCGCCAAGAGCGGCGTGCTGGCAGGGGTGATCCTGGGCATCGGCCGGGCCATCGGCGAGACCATGGCGGTGATCATGGTGGCGGGCAACCAGCCCCGTATCCCGGACAGCATCCTAAAAGGGGTGCGGACCCTGACTGCCAACATCGTCATCGAGATGGGCTATGCGGCGGATCTCCATCGGGAAGCCCTGATCGCCACGGCGGTGGTGCTCTTCACCTTTATCCTCATCATCAACGTGAGCTTCTCCCTGCTCAAAAGGAGGAAACAGGCATGAACGCCCTTTTGCATAAGCTCTTTGGGCCCTTTGCGCCGGCAGGCAGGGCGTTGGGCCGCTTTTTCCGGCGGCTGCTGGACCAGCGCACGGTATCCCACATTTTGAAGTTCCTGGTTCGCTTTGCGGCGGCCCTGACCTGCTTCGTGCTGGTGTTCCTGGTGGGGTATATCCTCTTCAAGGGCATTCCCCATCTATCCCCCAGCCTGTTTGCCTGGGAGTATACCAGCGAAAACGTGTCCCTGACCCCCGCCCTCATCAACACCATCCTGATGATCCTGCTGGCCCTTTTGGTCAGCCTGCCCCTGGGCATTGGCGCGGCCATTTACCTTACGGAATATACCGGCCGGGGCAATAAGCTGGTATCCCTGATCCGCATTACCGCGGAAACCCTTTCGGGCATCCCCTCCATCGTATACGGCCTGTTCGGCATGCTGTTTTTTGTAAACGCCCTCAAGCTGAAGCTCAGCCTAATTTCCGGCGCCCTGACCCTGTCCATCATGGTGCTGCCCACCATTTTGCGCACCACCGAGGAAGCCCTGCTGGCGGTGCCGGAAAGCTACCGGGAAGGCAGCTTCGGCCTGGGCGCGGGCAGGCTGCGCACCGTGTGGAAGATCGTGCTGCCATCGGCCCTGCCGGGTATCTTTGCCGGGGTGATCCTGGCCATGGGCAGGATCGTAGGGGAAAGCGCGGCTTTGATCTATACGGCGGGCACGGTGGCCAAGGCGCCGGATAGCCTCTTTAGCTCCACCCGGACCCTGGCGGTGCATATGTACGCCCTGTCCAGCGAAGGGCTTTATATCGACCAGACCTATGCCACCGCCGTGGTGTTGCTGCTGATCGTGGTGGGCATCAACGCCCTATCCGGCAAGCTGGCCAAAAGCATAACGAAAGGATAAACCATGGATAAATTTACCATTCAGGATCTAAACCTCTATTATGGGGATTTCCACGCCCTCAAGGACGTGGAGCTGCACCTGGGGGAAAAGGAGATCACCGCCTTCATCGGGCCCTCGGGCTGCGGCAAATCCACCCTGCTCAAGACCCTCAACCGGATGAACGACCTGGTGGAGGGCTGCCGCATCACCGGGAAGGTGCTGCTGGACCAGGCGGATATTTACGGCAGCATGGACGTGAACCTGCTGCGCAAGCGGGTGGGCATGGTGTTTCAAAAGCCCAACCCCTTCCCCATGAGCGTATACGACAACATTGCCTACGGCCCCCGCACCCACGGGATCCGCTCCAAGCTGAAGCTGGACGACCTGGTGGAGCAGGCGCTGCGCAACGCCGCCATATGGGACGAGGTGAAGGACCGGTTGAAAAAGAGCGCCCTGGGCCTATCCGGCGGCCAGCAGCAGCGGCTATGCATCGCCCGGGCTCTGGCGGTACAGCCGGAGGTGCTGCTCATGGACGAACCCACCAGCGCCCTGGACCCCATTTCCACCTCCAAAATCGAAGACCTGGCGGTGGAGCTGAAAAAGGATTATACTATCATCATAGTGACCCACAATATGCAGCAGGCAGCCCGAATTTCCGATAAAACCGCCTTTTTCCTGCTGGGCGAGGTGATCGAATATGGAGAGACCGGCCAGGTATTCTCTCTGCCCCGGGACAAGCGGACGGAAGATTACATTACAGGGAGGTTTGGATAATGCGCAGAGGTTTTGACGCACAGTTGCAGGAGCTGAACACGGAGCTCATTGAAATGGGCGCACTCATCGAGCACGCCATTCAAAGCAGCGTGGAATCCCTGGTGGAGCAGGACGCCACAAAGGCCCGCCGGGCTATCGCCTTTGACCGGGAGGTAGATCAAAAGGAAAAGGACATAGAAGCCCTGTGCTTAAAGCTGCTGTTGCAGCAGCAGCCCGTGGCCCGGGACCTGCGCCTCATCTCCGCGGCGCTGAAGATGATCACGGATATGGAGCGGATCGGGGATCAAAGCGCAGATATTTCCGAGATCGTGATTTTCCTTTCCGATACCCCCTATATCAAGCCCCTGGACCTATTGCCTAAGATGGCGGATGCCACCATGGGCATGGTCACCCGGAGCATCGACGCTTTTGTGCGGCGGGATTTGGAAATGGCCCAGGGGGTGATCCAGGCGGACGATGTGGTGGACGGCCTGTTTAGCGCCGTGCGGGAGGAGCTGACCGGGCTGATCCGGGAGGACCCTGCCAACGGTTCCCAGGCGCTGGATTTCCTGATGATCGCCAAGTATTTTGAACGCATCGGCGACCATGCCGTCAACATTGCGGAATGGGTGGTATACGCCATTACCGGCGTCCACCGCACCGCGGAAGAAAGCAAGGAGGACGTATGATCTATTATGTGGAGGACGATGTCAATATCCGGGAGCTGGTGATCTATACCCTGGAAAAAAGCGGCCTCCCTGCCCAGGGTTTTACCGATGGGACGGCGTTTTGGCAGGCCATGCAGGCCAAGCGGCCGGACCTGGTGCTGCTGGACATCATGCTGCCCGGGGAGGATGGGTTGACCATCTTGCAGCGGCTGCGCCGGGACCCGGACACCGCCCAGCTGCCCATCATCATGCTCACCGCCAAGGGGGCCGAATACGATAAGGTGATCGGCCTGGACAGCGGCGCGGACGATTATGTATCCAAGCCCTTCGGCATGATGGAACTGGTCTCCCGGGTACGGGCCCTGCTGCGGCGCGCGGCTCCCCAGCCGGGGGAAGGGGTGCTTTCCTGCGGGCCGGTGACGGTGGACGACGGCCGGCATCAGGTTACGGTAAACGGCCAGCCCGTCACCCTTACCTTGAAGGAGTACGACCTGCTGCATTTCCTGCTGCGCAACCGGGGCATGGTATTTTCCAGGGAAAGGCTGCTGCGGGACGTGTGGGGATACGACTATGAAGGCGGCACCCGGACGGTGGATGTGCATGTGCAGACCCTGCGCCAGAAACTAGGCGAAGGCGCCAGCATTGTGGAGACGGTTCGCGGGGTAGGCTACCGGGCAGGGGAGGGGCAAGTATGACCAAGCGCATTTTTCGCACCATTCTGCTGGTGGCGCTGCTGGTGCTGCTGGTATGTATGGGCCTCATCACCGGGGTAATGTACGGTTCCTTTGAGGAAAACATGCTGGGGGAACTGAAAAACGGGGCGGCCTATATCGCGGCCGGGATCCAGCAAAACGGTCTCGACTATCTTTCCACCCTGCCTTCCGGCGGCAACCGGATCACTTGGGTGGCGGCGGACGGCACGGTGCTGTACGATAGCAAGGTGGATGCCGGCGCCCTGGAAAACCATAGCGACCGGGAAGAAATATACGAAGCCCTCACCGGCCAGGAGGGGGAAAGCTACCGCTATTCCGACACCCTGAGCGAAAAGACCCTGTATTATGCCCTGCGTCTGGATGACGGCACGGTGCTGCGGATCGCCAGCACCCAAAGCTCCCTGCTGACCGTACTATGGGGGATGTTGCAGCCCATGCTGCTCATCGGCCTGGCGGCGGCCTTGCTCTCCGGGGTGTTGGCCTCCAAGCTTTCCAAGCGGATCGTAGCCCCCATCAACGATCTTGACCTGGAGCATCCGGAATCCTGCGAGGCCTATGACGAATTGGCCCCCTTATTCCATAAGCTCCAGCATCAAAAGATCGAGATCCAGGAGCGGATCTGCGCCCTGCGCAACAGCCGAAACGAGCTGGCGGCCATTACCGCCAACATGAACGAAGGGCTGATCGTCCTAAGCCAGGGCGGGGATATCCTTTCCATCAACGCCAGCGCAGCCCGGTTGTTTCAGGTATCCGGGGATCAGCTCCAGGGCCAGAAGCTGATCGCCCTAAACCGCAGCGACCAGCTGGCCCAGGTGGCGGAGCAGGCCCTGGCGGGCAAGCCGGCCAGCGCCATCCTGGAGCTGCGGGGCCGCAGCTACGCCCTGTATGCAAGCCCGGTGCCCGGCCATCGGGGGGCGGTGCTGCTGGTGCTGGACGTGACGGAAAAGCAGCAGGCGGAAGCCCTACGGCGGGAATTTTCCGCCAATGTGTCCCATGAGTTAAAGACCCCCCTTACCTCCATATCCGGCTATGCGGAGATCATCCGCAACGGCCTGGTGGATCCGGAGGATATCCCCGCCTTTGCCGGCAGGATCTACGGGGAAGCCAACCGGCTATTGGCGCTGATCCGGGATATCATCCGGCTTTCCAGCCTGGATGAAGGGGTCGTGGATAGCCAGCGGGAGCCGGTGGAATTGCTGGCCCTGTGCGCCGGGGTATGCAACCACCTCCAAGCCGCCGCCCAGAAGGCCCAGGTAAGCCTGCGGGTGGACGGGGAGACGGCTACGGTTTTCGGCGTAAGGTCCATTTTGGAGGAGATGGTGTTCAACCTGTGCGATAACGCCATCCAATACAACCGGCCCCAGGGCAGCGTGGTGGTATCGGTGCACAAAAAGCCCGGCGCCATCCTGCTGCAGGTTACGGATACGGGCATCGGCATCCCGCCGGAGCACCGGGAAAAGGTATTCGAGCGGTTCTACCGGGTGGATAAAAGCCACTCCAAGCAGACCGGCGGCACGGGCCTTGGCCTGTCCATCGTGAAGCATGGGGCAGCCTACCACAATGCCAGCGTTTCCTTATCCGAAGCGCCGGGCGGGGGCACCTGCGCCGAAGTGCGTTTTCCCCTGTAAAGGAATACAAAATCGGGAGGGCAGAAAGGATCTGCGCTCCCTTTTTTACGCCTTGGGGGAAAGCTGCGGGGGCTGAGGAAAAAGCACATTTTCGCCCCGAGGATGGGCAATGGAAAAGGAAGGCTTTCTGCGCCCGCGTCCATGGCGTTAAGGCTGAAAGAAGGGATTGCGCAGGATGGGCGGGCACGGGGCGGGCGAAACGATGGGCAGGGCGGCGGAAAGGTCGTAGTTGGGGCTGATATGGGGATCCCCCCAGAGAAGCGTATCCCGCAACACGTCGTAAGCCCGGCGCTGGTCCGCCTGCCCGGCCTGGGCCAGGCTGGGCAAGGGCCCATGGTGGCGCAAAACCGCGTAGGGGGTATAGACGCAGGCCAGCCCCCGGCGGCCCAGGCGCAGGCACAGCTCCACATCCAGCCCCGTTTGGGAAAAGCTCTCGTCAAAGCCCCCCACGTTCCAGAACACCCTTGCCGGAATGGCCAAACACGCCAGGGATAGGTAGGACACCGCCCGGATGCTGTTGACCAGCCGGTTTTTTCTTAGGCGATCCGTGTCGTCTCCCTGGCCGGCGTAAAAGCTCCCCGCCCATCCTTCGATCCCTACCACGCCCCCGGTAAATAGCAGCTTTCCCGCTTCGTCCACCAGCTTGCCCCCGGCGGCGCCCACCCCGGGCCGGTTCAGCTGCTCCAGCAGCCGGCCCACCCAGCCGGGGGACAGGATCTCCACCCCAGGGCTGAGGAAAATCAGGGTATCCGCGCTGGTGGAACGGGCGGCCAGGTTCAGGCCCCGGGAAAGGTTGCCCTCTCCAGGAAAGAGGATCTGCGCCGCCCGGTTCTTTTCCAGCAGCTGATAATACCGCAGGGTGGTGGCATCCCGGCTACCCAGATCCACGATACGAATGGCGCAGGGCGGGAGGGGCGTGTGCGCTTCCAGGCTTTCCAGGAGCCTGCGCAGGGATGCGCAGTGGTTCCGGTTGGGGATGATGATGGCAAAGGAAGGCTTTTTCCCGACCGGGGTCCATACGTGAAAGCTGCCGGGCCATTGGCCGGCGACGATGCGGTCCCGGCCGGCAAGGGCCGGCTCCACAGCCGCGATGGCCCCGGGGCCGGGCCGGCGGTCTTGGAATAGGGTATACAAGGGCCTGGGAATGTGTACCGCCCGGCGGCTGGCAGCCAGGGCTTTTAGGTTGAAGGCATAGCGGGCCTCGGCGGAGGCTCCCGCCATAGGGCCCACTTGCTTCAGCAGGTTCCGGTGTACGGCGACCCCGCAGGAGAGCATATCAAAGCTCCATTGGGTGATGAGGCTGGGGGCGCTTTTGAGGAAGGGGACGCGGCAGCAGGGGGGCCGGGGGGCAAGGTGATCCTCGTCTCCATAGATCAGGTCCGCGCCCCCTGCGGCGGCTCGGGCAAAATGATACAGGGCGTCCGGGGCCAGCGTATCCCCCGGCCAAAGATATAGGTAATAGTCCCCGTCGCCGGTTTCCGGCGGGGTAGCGGTTTGAAAGCGGTCGTAGGATTGGGCCTTGAGGGACGCCATGGTCCGTTCCCGGTCGGCGGGGGTCCAATCCCCCTGGAACAACAGGATAAACCGGGGCAGGGCCAACGGAGGATTGTCCCGTTGCAGCGCCAGCTCCTGGGACGTGGGGGACACGGCCTGCAAATAGGCGGCGTAAGGCTCCTCCACAAAGGAATAAGACGCGCTCTCGGGCTGGGCCGGGGGCGCGTCTAAAAAAGCTTTCAATTGTTGGACGCCCATTCTCATGGGCTTAGTGTGCCAAGAGGCCGGGGGGATTATACCGTTTCCGGCTCCTCGTCGCAGGTTTCGTCCACCAGGGTGATGGATTTGATCCGCACCGGGGTAAGGGGCCGGTCAGCCGGGCTGGTGGGGACGGCGGCGATGGCGTCCACCACATCCATGCCTTCGATCACCTTGCCAAAGGCGGCGTATTGGCCATCCAGGAAATTGCCGTCCTTGTGCATGATGAAGAACTGGGAGCCGGCGGAATCCGGATGGGCGGCCCGGGCCATGGAGATCACGCCCCGGTCATGACGCAGGGGATTGGGGAAGCCGTTTTGGGTGAATTCTCCCCGGATCTGATAGCCAGGGCCGCCCATGCCGGTACCCTGGGGGCAGCCGCCCTGGATCATGAAGCCGGATATGACCCGGTGGAACAGCAGGCCGTCATAAAAGCCCTTGGAAACCAGGGACTTAAAGTTGCGCACCGTGTTGGGGGCGGCGGCCGCGTCCAGCTCCAGCTTGATGACACCGCCGTTTTCCATTTCAATTACTACCATGGAATGCTCTCCTTTTTTTCCGCCGCAGGGTTGCGGCAATTTTTTTATGGAAGCCTGATCCCTCAGGCAAAGAGGAAGGTCATGGCCAGGGCCCCATACAGGTTGAAGGCGATGGCGAACAGGCCGATGGCCTTTTCGTGGAAGGGAAGGGGCCGGTCCTTTTGCAGGAGCAGATATGTCAGGACCATGGGCAGCATATCCACCGTATAGCGGGCGCCGAATTGCCAGCCGCCAAAGGTTTTGTGGACGCAGAGCAGCAGCAGCTCCGCCGCCATGGCCAATAGCAGCGCCCACCGCAACCCATCCATGCCCTTGGCCCGCCCATCCCGGAACACCTGTATGAACAGCAATAGGTACAGGGGATTGGCCACATAGAACAGGAACCCGTTGAAGTAGGGGAATTCCAGGCGGCCGCCGGCGGTTATGGTGACGGGGCGCAAAAGGATATTGCGCAGGTTTTCCAGCAGGTAGGAAAGGTGGAACTGGCCGTCCGGGGCTTCTAAAAATTCCGGCAGGTAGTTGTGGCCAAACTCCAGCGGGTTGCCGAACCGGGCATAGTTATACCACATATACCCGCCGCCGATGCAGGCGGGCAGGATCAGGCAGGGGAGCTGCTTTTTCAGGCAGCCCCAGGGAGTGAGTCCAGCTTGCCGGTCCAGCTGGTAAAAGTAGACGAACAGGGGCAAAAAGGCGCAGATGGAAAAGGGCCGGCAGCCCACGGCCAAGGCCACTAGGGCATAGGCAGCCACTCGGTAGCCGTCCATGGCGGCCAGCAGGCAGCCGGTAAGCAGCAGCATATTCAGGGCCTGGGCCTGGAACCATACCCCGCCGGAGGTGCTCATCCAGCACATATTGGAGCCCAGCACATAGAACAGGCCCAGGAAGGCGGCGGCAGGGGGCTTGACCCCCCGGCGGCACAGGCAAAGATAGGCCAAGGCAGCCGTACCCATGGCATAGAGGATGATCAACAGGTTGTTGGGGGTATTTTCCCCAAAGAGATAGGTCAAAGGCAGCATGACCACGCTGGGGAAGGGGGGAAAGGAAACATACCAATCCCCCTGGTAGGTGGCCAGCTCCAGCCAGGGATAATCCTGCCCCAGGCTTAGGCGGCCTTCCCGCCAGGCCAAGGCTTGCAGGGTATAGCTATCCAGAGGCTCGTGGGCGAACAGGGTGCCCCCCAGCAAGTCGTGCAGCAGGATATAGACCAGCAGCATAAGGGCCAGCATACCCCATAGATATTGGATGCGTTGCCGCTTCATAAGGTTTCCTTCCATGGCATAATGATACATGGCTTTTCCATCCTTTGCAAGCCCTGCCGTCAGCGGGCCCGGCGGGCGCCGGCCTTTTTGCTGCGGTGGCACATCATGCATTCGGTGAGGATGGTGATAAACTCGGTGACGCTGGGGGCGTCCTGGACGGAATAGGCGCCGAACAGCCTGCGGATGGCAGCTTTATTGCCGGATTCCCAGGTGCGCTTGATGGCGAAGCGGATATTGCGTTCCAGGTTCTGCTTGGGGATATCAAAATGCGCCAGGACCATGGGATATAATTCCTGAGAGAGACGGTACATCAACTCCGGCTTTGCTTCGGTCTTCTGGAGAATAAAGAGCAGATAGGCATAGCCCTTGTACCTGGGCTGCATACCCAGCTCCCGCAAAACGTCCGCCGGGACAAAGGTGCCGTACACATAGATCCCCCCTTTCCTAAAATAAATAAGAAACAAATCCTGCAATGAAATGTGTAACGCAAGTATATACTGGGGAAATCCGATTTGGCAAGCGGAGGCAAGCCTTTCTACAAAAAATGACGAGCCGCAACGAAAAAAGAGGATTTTCTTCAGGAAAAAAGGCGAAAAAACGGGCCCCGCAAGGGGCGGCATAGGCCCTGCCCGCCGGCATGAAAAAAGGGCCGCCACCCCAGCCGGGGGTTGCGGCCCTCTATCCACGTTGCGGCGCCGTCAATCCAGGTCGTCAAACAAGCCGGTATGGTCCAGCGTGGCAAAATAATCCTTGGGGGTTTCCGGCCGGCGCAGAAGCTGCACGCTGCCATCCTCTTCCAGCAATAGCTCCCCGCAGCGCAGCTTGCCGTTGTAGTTGTAGCCCATGGAGCGGCCGTGGGCGCCGGTATCGTGGATCACCACCAGATCCCCCATTTCCACCTGGGGCAGCAGCCGGTCCACGGCGAACTTGTCGTTGTTTTCGCACAGGGAACCGGTCACGTCGTACAGGGTGTCCGCAGGCAAATGCGCCTTGGCCGGCACGGTGATATGGTGGTACGCCCCGTAGAGGGCGGGCCGCATCAGGTCGCAGGCGGAAGCGTCCAGGCCCAGGTAATGCTTGTGGGTCTTTTTTTCATGCAGGGCGGTGGTGATCAGATATCCATAGGGCCCGGTCACATACCGGCCCAGCTCCATATACAGCCGGGGGGATAGGCCGTTGGGCATGGCCAGCCGGTCATAGACCTTGCGCACCTGTACGCCCACCGCCTCCATATCCACCGGCTCCTCCTCCGGCCGGTAGGGGATGCCCACGCCGCCGGACAGGTCGATGAAGCTCACCTCCACCCCGGCATAGGCCCGGGCCTCCAGGGCCAGCTGCAAAAGATCCTCCAGCAGCACGGGGAAATAGGCGGGGTCCAGGGAGCAGCTGATGAGCATGGCATGGATGCCAAAGCGCTGGGCGCCCATGGACTTGAGCATGGCGAAGGCCTCCAGCAATTGGTCCTTGGTCATGCCGAATTTGGAATCCTGCAAATTCCCCATGATGGCGTTGCGGTCCAGGGAAAAATGGCCGGGGTTATAGCGGCAGCAAACGGTTTGGGGGATGCCGCCGTGGGCGGCCAGATATGGCACGTGGGTCAAGTCGTCCAGGTTGATGATAGCTCCCAGGGACCGGGCGTAGGCATATTCCTCCCCCGGGGTATCGTTGGAGCTGAACATGATCCGGTCCCCGGCGATGCCCAGCCGCTGGCACAGCATCAATTCCGTCATGGAGGCGCAGTCCATGCCGCAGCCCAAATCCCGCAGCAAGGCCAGGATGCCGGGGGTGGGGGTGGCCTTTACGGCAAAGTATTCCCGGAACCCGGGGTTCCAGCCAAAGGCGGCCTGTAAGCCCCGGATACAGCGGCGGATGCCGCCCGCGTCATACAGGTGGAAGGGGGTTGGATATTGTTCCACGATGGAGCGAAGCTGCTCCAGGGAAAAGGGGAGGGGTTTTCCGGCCATAGGCGGCTCCTTTCAAGCGTCATCCGCAGGTCTATCGCCCCACCGGCAAAAGGGGATGGAACCGATAGACGGCAAACATACATGCATTAGTATAATCGGGAAAGCCGGCCAAAATCAAGGCCCTGACGGGAAAAACGCGGGAAAAATGAGCGATGGTTTCCTATGCCACCGCCCCTAACCCCGGTTCATTCCGCCGGGACGCCGCCTGCGGGGGGCGGGGTGGGATCCTGGACGGCATACCAGGCCCCATCCGCCAAAATAAAAGCCGCATCCCCTGTGATGACGTAGGAAAAGCGGGAGGCGCCGCCTTGCTCCAAGGCGATGTCGTAGACCTCCCCGCCCTCCGCGTCCCCGGGGGAAGCCCCTTGCGCAAAGGCAACCGGCTGGAATTCCAGCTGGGCGATCCAAGCTACCAGCTCCCGGCAAGCATCCCCCTCCAGGACCTGGCTGTGGGATTCGCCCCCTAGGGTATGGGTCAAATAAAGCCGTTCCACCGGCGCATCCTTAGGTAGCAGGTCAGGCAAGGCTTCTTGGGCGGATTGGCAACCCAGCAGGCAGACTAGAGGGGCCAACAGCAATACAAGCTGAAAATAACGTTTCATTGCAGCGCCGCCTTTCTTAAAGAGCGTTATCTTTTTGCTGCCTTCATCTTAGCGGCAAGGGGCGCACGTGTCAAGGACAGGGAGGATGGAGGCGGGATTTTCCAGCCGGCCATTACAAAACCCGGCGGGACATTGTATAATAAAGATAATTGTACCAAATCATGGCCGCCGCTAGGAGGAGAGGGATGACGGAGCTGCAAAAATGCCTGGCAGGGGAATATTACAACTGCCACGACCCGGTATTCCTGGAGATGAAGGGCCGGGCCCGCAAGCTGTTGCAAGGGTACAACAGCCTGCAATATGATCAGAAGCGGGAAAAGGAAGCCATTCTGCGCCAGTTGCTGGGCTCCCTGGGCGATCATGTTTCCATTGCCCAGCCGTTTCTCTGCGACTATGGGAGGAATATTCACATAGGCAACAACGTATCGGTCAATATGAACTGTACCTTTGTGGATTGCAACGCCATTACCATCGGAGATCAAGTTTTGATCGCCTCCAATGTGCAGCTTTATACCGCCGCCCATCCGGTGGAGCTGGCCCAAAGGCTGACCCCCGGCTGGGAGCCGGACGCAACGGCATACTTTTGCCGCACCTATGCCCTGCCCATCCGCATCGGGAACGGATGTTGGCTGGGGGGCGGGGTGATCGTCCTGCCGGGGGTGCAAATTGGGGATGGCGCGGTGATCGGCGCGGGCAGCGTGGTGACCAAGGATATCCCGGCAAACGTGCTGGCGGTGGGGAACCCTTGCCGGGTGTTGCGCCCCATCAACGGGGCGGATGCGAGAAACCTTAGCATATAAGCGTAATACAAGGGGACAACGTACCCAGGGAATAAATAAAGGAGAGGATAAGGATGCTAAAGGAATTATTGGAACAGGGCTTTGGCCTGGAGGAAGGGTACAACTGCGCGGAGCGCATCATCTATGGGGCGAATCAAGCCTATGGGATGGGCCTTAGCAAGGAGAGCCTAAAGCTGTTTGCCGGCATGGGCGGCGGCATGGCGGTTGGGGAGATGTGCGGGGCGGTTACGGCCAGCATAGGGGTGCTCAGCCATTTCTTCGTCCGGGACCGGGCCCACGAGCCGGAGGGAAAGATCAAACCTTTGAGCGTGGAATTCGTCAAGCGGTTTGTGGAGCGGATGGATTGCTACCGGTGCGATTGCAGCCGGCTCAAGGAGCTATACCGGATACCCGACGGCAACTGCGAGCGGGTGATTCTGGGAGCGGCGGAGGTATTGGACGCATTTTTGATTGAACATGGGGCCGTCCAGCCTCCGGCAGCAGGGTAAGGGAGGCATCGATGCGGGAAGAAACCGACAGCAGAGCGATTGCCGTCCTGGGGGGCGGTAATGGCGCCCACGCCTTGGCGGCAGACCTGGCGCTGCGGGGGCACCGGGTGCGGATGTATTACCGGCGCCGGCGGGCCAGGCAGGTGTTTGCGACCGGGGAGATTCAGGTTTCCGGTGCGTTTTCCGGCACAGCCCGGCTGGAACTGGTGACCGACGAACTGGCAAAGGCAGTGGCCGGGGCGGATTACGTATGCCTGGCGGCCCCGGCCTACAGCCATGAGACCTATGGCCATATGCTCAAGGGGTTGTTGGACCCCAACCAGGTATTGGTGCTTTGCCCGGGCGCATTCGGGTCGCTACAGATGCGGCGCATTTGGGCGGAAGCGCCCGCGCCTGTCATCGTGGAAACCAACAACCTACCCTATGGGGCCCGGCTGACCGGGGACGGCCAGGTGACGGTATTCGGGCGCAACGTGGTGAACGTGGCCTGTATGCCCGCTTCCGCCGGGCCGGACCTGCTGCCCAGGCTTCAGGCAGACCTGTTTGACATCGGCCGGCTGGAACGGGATGTGGTAGCCTGCGGCCTGTCGCTGGTGAACCCGGCCCTGCATCCGGGGCCCTGTTTGGTGAACGCCAGCAGCATCGAGCGGCCGGATGTGGATTTCTTTTTGTATGAGCACGGCTTTACCCCGGCGGCGGCCAAGCTGGCTTTGGCGGTGGACCGGGAACGGGTGGCTGTGGCCAGGGCATTGGGATATGAGGATCTGCAGCCGGTGGCGAACTTTGCCCACATCCCGGCGGACTATACCTGGCAGCAGCTGTATATGGCCATCCATGGGAACATCACCCATACGGTGATCCGGGGCCCCAATGACCTGGAACATCGGTATCTGACGGAGGATATTCCCTATGGCTTGGTGCCCTGGGTACATCTTGGCAGATGGGCCGGGGTAGCCATGCCTAAAACCGACGCCATCGTCCAACTGTTTCAAACCATCCATGGGGTGGATTGGTACCAGGCGGGCTGTAACCCCGCAAAGCTGGGGATCGATACCATGCAGCCGAAAGCCTTCGCCAACTATTTGCAGACCGGGGTGTTTCAGCCGGGAGAATAAAAAAATTGTCCTTTTGTGACTGGGTCACGGAAGGCTGGGGCGCAAAAGGGTATAATAAGGCCAACAACCAAGAGAAACTAAGAAAAGGAGAAGGAACGATGTCTGCGCTGATCATAACCAAAGATAATTTTGAAAAGGAAGTCATGCAATCCGACAAGCCGGTGCTGCTGGATTTCTGGGCGCCCTGGTGCGGTCCCTGCCGGATGGTATCCCCTCTGGTGGACGAGGTGGCCAATGAAGTGACCCACGCCAAGGTGGGCAAGGTGAACGTGGACGAGGAGATGGAGCTGGCCAAGAAATTCCGGGTCATGAGCATCCCCATGCTGGTGGTCATCAAGGACGGCAAGGTGGTCAATTCCTCCGTGGGCGCCCGGCCCAAGGATGATATCCTGGATATGCTCAAGGTCTAAGCGCCTATGAAGCATCCCAAGCCCCGCAGATGGCGATTGCCGGCAATTCTGGGCATAGCCGGCTGCCTGGCAGGCTATGCCTACTATCGATTCATCGGCTGCAGCGGCGGCTGCGCCATCACATCCAGCCCCTATATTTCCACCCTGTACGGCGGGGTGATCGGCCTGCTGCTTTCCGTAGCGGCGGCGCCGGAGAAAGGTTGAGGCGATGCAATATCTGATTTCATTCCTGGAGGGGATGATCACCTTCATCTCCCCCTGCCTGCTGCCCATGATCCCGGTCTATATTTCCTATTTTGCCGGGGGCGAGGAGCGGGATACCAAAAAGACCCTGGTTTGCGCCCTGGGCTTTGTGCTGGGCTTTACCCTGGTGTTTACCGCCATGGGCGCCCTGGCCGGCACCCTGGGCAGCTTCCTAAAATCCCACCAAACCGCTGTAAACATCGTATCCGGCCTGGTGGTGATCTTCTTCGGCCTGTGCTTTATGGACGTGATCAAGGTGAACATTTTCAAAGGTTCCCAGCGCTCCGTTAACGTGAATAACATGGGCTTCTTCTCCGCCGCCTTGTTCGGCGTGGTGTTTTCCCTGGGCTGGACGCCCTGCGTAGGCGCCTTCCTGGGCTCCGCCTTGATGCTGGCTTCCCAGCAGGGCCATGTGCTGGCCGGGGTGCTGATGCTCCTGTGCTACTCCCTGGGCCTGGGGGTTCCCTTTATCCTCAGCGCGGTCCTCATCGACAAGCTGAAGGGCACCTTCGATTTCATCAAGCGGAACTATCGCACCGTGAATCTGATCTGCGGCGGGCTGCTGATCCTGGTGGGCGTCCTGATGGCAACCGGTATGCTGGGCAGGCTGCTGGCGGGCTTAAGCTAAGGAGGCGTTATGAACAAAAATAAGAAAACATTGCTATTGGTGTTGGTATTCGTCTTGCTGTTGGGCGGCGCGTACATTCTATATAATCAGCTGAGCGGCCAGGTGGCCCGGGATTCCATCGTGGTGACCCAGGAAGCGGGCAGCATATCCGGCACCCAGGAAACACAGGCTCCGGAGGCATCCCCCCAGGCGGAGGAAGAAACCCCGGCAGAAACGGAAGCGCCTGCTCAGGAGGAAGCCCCTGCGGCTCCGGATTTTACCGTGCTGGATGCGGATGGCCAAGAAGTGCGCCTTTCCGATATGCAGGGTACGCCGGTGGTGTTGAACTTCTGGGCCAGTTGGTGCCCGCCCTGCAAGAGCGAAATGCCGGACTTTGAAGAAGCCAGCAAAACCTACGAAGGCAAAGTGGCCTTCATGATGGTGAACCTGACGGACGGAGGCCGGGAAACCGTAGATACGGCTAAGGCTTATATTGAAGAGCAGGGCTATACCTTCCCCGTTTACTTCGACACCCAGCAGGAAGCCGCCGCAGGTTATGGGGTGGTATCCATTCCCACCACCTATTTCATCGACGCCCAGGGAGGCGTGGTGGCCTATGGCCAAGGCGCGCTGGACCAGAGCGCCCTGGAGCAGGGCATCGGCATGATCCTGGGCGAGTAAGCGGACTGGCATTGCAGGATATAACGAAAAGGCAGCGGATCTCTGCTGCCTTTTGGCGTGGCGCCAGGCCCGCGGGGGCGACCTGCTCCACAAAAAGAAAGCCTACGCCGCCAGCTTGCGCAGCTTTTCCCGGTCCAGGACGCGGATCCAGCCCCGGGACACCTCCACGACGCCTTCGGCGGCAAAGTATTTCAGCATACGGGACACCACCTCTCTGGCGCTGCCGATGTAGCGGGCGGCCTGTTCGTGGGTGATCTTGATGGTATCTCCCTGGGTGCGGGAAAGGGCGTCCAATAAAAAGACTGCAAGCCGCTGGTCCATCCGCATGAACAGCACCTGCTGCAAGGCCCAGATCACGTCTGAAAAACGTTCCGTAGCCACCCGGTAACTCCAGCATTCCACGTAGATATTCTGCTGGGACAGGGTGGCGAAGGCGGGGGCGGCCACCAAAAAGAGCTCGGTATCCTCCTCCGCGTCAATGTGTACGTCAAAGGTGATGGCGGAGATCACGCAGGAGGCGGATAATACGCAGGCCTCCCCGGGCCCCATTCGGTATAAGGTGATCTCCCTGCCGTCCTCGGAGAGCAGGTAGGTGCGCAGGGCGCCGCTTTTCAGGATCAAAAGGCCCAGGCATTCCGCCTCGCCGCTATGAAGGTTGGCGCCTTTTTGGTAGTGCACGGAGGCCGCATGTTCCGTCAAATAAGTTTGCTCCTGAGGGGAAAGCCGGCTCCAGGGGGCAAAGGATTGGGCGAACAGGGCGGCGTCAGCAGTATTCAGCATAGAAATCCTCCTTGGCTCATTCAATCCCATTGTACCCAATATACCCGGGCAACGCAAGGGCCGGCCCATGGGGATGCGGGGAACGTCAACGCCGGAATATGGGGAAGGGCTGGAAGAAAACGTAGGAACGTAAGCGTTGGCTGCCGGGATACAAAAGAAAATGGATGGCCTTCGGGCGGGAAAGCGGGAGATACGTTTAAGGGAAGAGGCGGCGCAGGCCGTGGGCCCGGCGCCGCGCTCCGGATCCGCGAGGCCCTGTAGACGCCTCGGCAGGCGGCCTCCATGCGGGACCCCGGATGCTTTTTTCGTTACAGCGATCGCCGCGGGCAAAAGGCAGGGATGTCTTTTGCTGGTATAATAGAGATGGGAAGAACCAAACTCCATGCTTTTTGCTGGCGCAATCCAATATGGTTGCCCGCGTCGCTTTCACAAGGGTATCCTATTTGAAAGCGGATATTCGCTTTGTTGGCGTATATCTTAATTTGATCTTAATGCGCTTGGCTGATTTTTTATTATTTGATTGTATTCCCTATGCTAGGATGAAAATACCCATGGATACCACAGAGCGATATTGTAGGAGAAAATACAAATGGAGAAGATGCATCAAGCACAGTCGGATTTCAAGGCGGGTAGGGAAAATACGCTTCCTGCCGGAAAGCTAAAAATCTTCTTTGGCTATGCGGCGGGGGTAGGGAAAACCTATGCCATGCTGGAGGCGGCCCATCAGGTGAAAAAAGAGGGCGTGGACGTTGTGGCCGGCTATGTGGAACCCCATGCTAGATCGGATACCTTGGCGCTTTTGGACGGCCTGGAGATTTTGCCTTGCAAAGAGATGGACTACCGGGGGATAAAGCTGAAAGAGTTTGACCTGGACCAGGCGCTACAGAGGAAACCGCAACTCATTCTGGTAGACGAATTGGCTCACAACAATGCCCCGGGTTGCCGGCATACAAAGCGGTATCAGGACGTAGAAGAACTGCTACAGGCGGGAATCAACGTGTATACCACGGTCAATGTGCAGCATTTGGAATCGTTGAACGATTTGGTGTCCTCCATTACAGGCATTGCGGTTAACGAGCGAATCCCGGATCATGTTTTTGACCGGGCCAACCAGGTGGAGCTGGTGGATATTGAGCCGGACGAGTTGGTAAAGCGGCTTCAAATGGGGAAGGTATACCGGGAGCGCCAGGCAAAACAGGCGCTTCAGAACTTTTTTACCGCAGAGAATTTGGCCGCTCTGCGGGAGATCGCCATGCGGCGCACCGCGGATCAGCTGAACCGCACGGCGTTGCAGGAGGGCAAGAGAAAGAGCGCCAAGGCCGGGGAACATATTTTGATTTGCCTATCCTCTGCTCCGTCCAATGCAAAAGTGATCCGAACCGCTGCACGGATGGCGGAAGCCTTTCACAGCGGGTTCACCGCCTTGTTTGTGCAGACGCCGGAAACAAAAGAATTGTCCGGCGAAAACCTGAAGCGCCTGCGGAGCAATCTGCACCTTGCGGAGCAGCTGGGCGCACAGATTTCCACGGTATATGGAATTGACCCCGCCGTACAGATTGCGGAATATGCTCGCGTCAGCGGCGTAACGAAAATTGTTATGGGCCGCATCAACCATAAGCAAAACCTGATTACGGGGAAAAAGAGCCTGGCTGATCGCCTGATTGATCTAACAGACCTGGATGTATATATTATCCCAGACCACCAGCCCCTATATAAAAAGCCTCTTGGAAAGCTGCGCGTCCCCAAAGCGCGCTTTACTTGGAAGGACACCGGCATTATGCTGGCCGCTTTCCTCCATTGCCGGATTCGGCTTTTTTCGCGCTGGATTCAGCGAATCCAACATCATAACGGTTTACATTTTGGGGGTCCTTATTACTGCGGTTTGGACAAACGGCCACTTTTATGGCGCAATTGCGTCGCTCCTTACCCCCGCAGCCCTTCACCACGGAAAATGGAATGGTTGAAGTGAAACCGATCGCAAAACAACCGCAGCAGCAAAAGGTCCTGTGGAAAAGAAATGATAACCAAATATTTGTTCTAAACTTTATCCGC
>OJRG01000270.1_pt1 | contig 33997 bp, 34 predicted proteins | sample 1599121 | NCBI WGS metagenome assembly OJRG01 (sample SAMN03922528, study PRJEB24848) | human gut metagenome | isolation source: stool sample | host: Homo sapiens | place: Germany | collected 2010-05
TATAGTAATCCTCCTGTGCGGTGCTTCTATTCTGCACCACCCAGGAGGTTTACACAAAACTTGGGACTGTCTCATAAGAAAGCTGCAATGCTGCCAAAAGCAGTACATTCCTATGCGTATAAAAATTGGGCGTCGGGGCGCTTCCCATAAGGAAGTCCCCCCAGCCCCTTCACCAATCCTACGGCATAGCTTCGGCTATGCCGTTTTCCGTTTCTTCTGCATCCGCTTCTGGAACAGTTCCTCGAACTCCTCCGGCGTGAAATCGTCCAGAATGCCCACGGCGTTGTAGTGGATGTCGATGGGATGGACCGTCTTCCCATCCACAATCCGCTTCTCGGAAATCACGATCCGGGAGATGAACTCATGGACGATCTCCGGCGTGAGTTCCTTGATCTCCGTGTAGCGTTTGGCCTTCTCCACGAATGCGGCGATGTTGGCCGTATCGGTTTCCTGCTTCTCGATTTCTCGCCGGAGCCGTTCTGTGTCCGCTTTCAGTCGCTTTTGCTCGTCCTCGTAGCTGGCCGAGAGGATGGCAAACCGTTCCTCCGTCAATCGACCCGATACGCTGTCCTCATAGATCCTTTGGAATAGCGTATCCAGCTCCCCGATGCGTTTCTCGGCTCTTGCCAACTCCCGGCGCTTATTCGCCAGCGCTCGCTTCTGCTCCTCGGTCGACCGTTCCAACTGCGCCTGCACAAACTGTTTCTCGAACACCTGCACATAGAACAGAACGCGCTTCAAGCTTTCCAGCACCAGCTTATACAGCACATTCTCCCGAATGTAATGAGAAGTACAAACATCCTGATTCTTCCGATAGCTGGAACAGGTGAAGTAGGCCCGATCCGATTTTTCGCTGGTGCAGTAGTAGAGCTTTTCCCCGCAATTCCCGCAGTAGAGCAGCCCGGAGAAGATGCTGACCTTCCCCGTCCGATTGGGCCGCCGCTTGTTCCGGCGGAGGGCCTGCACGATCTCCCATGTCTCCGGATCAACGATGGCCTCATGGGTGTTCTCAAAGACCTTCCATTCCTCTTTCGGCAGGCGGATGGTGGTCTTGTCCTTAAAGGAGCGGGTGGTGCGGAAGTTCACGGTGTGGCCGCAATACTCCGGCCGTTCCAGAATGTCCGCCACGGCCCTTGCCGACCATCTGTGTGCTATGGACGGTACATGGCCCACCTTCTTCCCCTGCGTCTGCCAATGCTCCGTGGGGGTCGGGATACCCTCCGAGAAAAGGAGTTTGGCGATCTGCGTCGGCCCAAGGCCGGATACGCATAAGCGGAATATCCTCTGGACTACCGCCGCCGCTTTCTCGTCCACCAGCCACCGGGCGGGATCGGCTTCGTTCTTTCGGTATCCGTAGGGGATCACCGTGGTCAGCGGTTTTCCCGCCATCCCCTTGTTCTGGAACACGGCCCGTACCTTCTTGGAGGTGTTCTTGGCGTGCATCTCGCTGAACCAGTCCTGCACCGGGAGGAAGTCGCTGAGGCCCTCTTTCGTGTCGATGTTGTCCATGATGGCGATGTACCGCACGCCCAACCGGACAAAATCCTCCTCCAAGAGTTGGCCCACCACGAGCCTGTTCCGGCCCAGCCGGGAATGATCCTTGACGATGATGGTTTCCACATGGCCCGCTTCGGCAAGCTCCATTAGTTCCATGAATGCGGGTCTTGTGAAGCTGACGCCCGAGTATCCATCGTCCACGAAAAACCGGGTGTTCCGAAAGCCGTGATCTCTTGCGAACTTGCTGGTAATGTCCCTTTGATTCCGAACGCTGTTGCTCTCGCCTTGCAGTTCGTCATCTCTTGATAAACGGCAGTATAATGCCGTAATCCTGTTTGGCTGTCTCTTGTTCATTCGATCTCCTTTCCGACAGCCGGGCATGATTGCAACCAAATCGTACCATACCCGCCGTCATTCTTCAATGGGTTTCAGCACAAGCCGGCGTACCTTGCTTCGCAAGTCCTCCCGCCTGTCCCCATGAAAATGGGTGCGCACCACATAGTGCACACCCTCGTTTTCATAAATGAAATCCGTATTTCGGGGTTTTAGCATCCTCTCAAACTCCGTGAGCCGCTGTTCTCTGGGCATCTGGGCCAGCAGCCCGTCGATCTCGTCGAGCAGACCATGGATTTCCGGGTCTCTGTTCATCTGCTTTCCTCCTTTCGATGGCCACAACCAAAGCAAATTTATTTAACACCTATTCTTTCAGTATAATATACCGTGTCAAGCAAAATTGATACAGAAAATCCCCATACAGCCCTGTAAAAAAGCCACTTAAAAAACGAAAAAATTGCTTCCGCGCACGACGAGCAAGCATTGGATTTGATTAATCAAATCCGCCCGTAAGGGAGTACCCTTAAACCCCAGACAGGCAAAATGCCCCGGAAAATATATTTTGATCCATGATGGTGTAAGCAAAATACAGAGAATGAAAATAATGCACCATGATGGTGCAAAGCTGAATTGTCGCTGTGCTGAAATTGGCTGGCAGAATCGTCAGCTTCTCGCTGCCCGGGGTCTTAGAGTACGCCCTAACAAGCGACTTTGGGCACACAAAGTCAGTGCTTGCCGTTACAGCGTATGTTGTTGTCTCTGCTTGCATTGAGATATGGTTGCCACATATATCATTAAACAGAATTGTCTTCTGAGCAGAATAATCAACTTCCGCTTTATGAGCTCCCCCACCTATGGTAGTCATTCATCCACCTGACCCGCTCCATCGGACTTACCACTTTCACCGTTCGATAACATCACCCTGTTCCGATAGCTGCTTTGCCAGCATTTGAAACATTTTCCCTGCTCGTCTAAATCAACAAGACAGTTGCTCGACTGCCTATTCAGCAGAAGAACAACTCAACATGTTAATGCCTGAGTTGGCATATCCTTAGAACTTCCTCTTCACTAGGAACGAAAGCAGCGGGATAGCTGCCGCAGCCGAGATACATGGAGATCCGCTTTGCCGCTTGATAAACCTGTTCCCGCATTTTGCAGAACAGATCTGCGGTCAATCCCCACACAACGGTGCTGATACTGATGGCTGCGACCACGTGTTTTTCCTGATCAAATATAGGTGAAGCTACACACAATATGCTTTCTTCATGCTCCAACCAATCTACAGCATATCCACAAGTACGAATCTGTTTCAGATTGTCAAGGAAAGTCCCCTTATCTGTGAGGGTATAGGGCGTCTTCTTTTCAAACCTGATATTATCTACTATCTTTTGAAGCGCCGTGTCATCCAACCACGCAACCATCGCTTTTCCGATGGCCGAACAGAAGACAGGAATCCGCTTCCCCACCTGCGAGTACATGCGCAGAACCCGGCTCTGATTCTCCAGCTTATCAATATATACGGCGTCTGTTCCATCCAGAATGGAAAGATGCACGGTTTCCTGTATGCCGTCGCAAAGATCCTCGAGCACGGGCCTTGCTACGGAGCGAATATCATAGCTTTCCATCATACTGGCGGCGATTTCGAGAATTTTTGCGCCCAGATGATACCGCTCCGTGCGGCGATCCTGGTAAACGTAGTTCCTGGTGCGCAGCGTTTGCAGCAGACGGTGAACTGTGCTTTTGTGAAGTTCGGTTTTTTCTGAAAGATCTTTGATAGAAAGCCCCTCAGGATGAGCCGACAAAATCTCTATGATCGTTAATGACCGTTCCAATGACTGTACATTTCCGGTGTTGTTGTTTGCCATATAGAGGCCTCCCCAAAATATGATTGACAGTACAGCAAAAACAAAGTATAATCATATTATGAAACATCGTTTCATAATATGAAATCAATTGTTTACAGAAATATTATACTTGGTTTTTTTCGTCAATACAAGTCTTTCGCAAACAACGATTTGCCAATGTGAGCTTTCTGCTATTTGGGGTTCAACCGTTAATGGCAGGAGATAGAGACCAATGAACAAAATTATAAGGAGGAATGGTTTATGATGAAACGTGTGCTGTGTATTGGAATGGTTCTAATGCTTCTTTTTGGTGCTTTGGGATGTGCGGCGGGCGCTAATAACGAAGTACAGGAAGCGGCTGCAACGAGTCGGCTCCAGACTGTTCTGGAACGCGGTCATTTGATTGTCGGAACGGGAAGCTCCAATATCCCCTGGCATTTCGTGGATGAAAACGGGGAATACGCTGGCTTTGATATCGAGATGGCGAAAATTCTTGCAAACGCCTTGTTTGGTGATCCGGAGGCGGTTGAGTTTGTGGAACAGTCCTCCGATTCCCGTATTGCCAATGTTTTGACCGGCAAGGTCGATATCTGCATTGACTTCCTGACGATTACCTCCGCTCGCGCCCAGCAGATCGCGTTCTCTGTCCCATATTATACCGAAGCTATGGGCCTTCTGCTTCCCAAAGCCGGCAAGTATTCCTCTTATGATGAGCTCATGACTGCCGTGAACAGCGGCGAGGAAGTGACAATTGCCGTTATGCAGAATGCCGATGCCGAAGCGTATGTACAGGCAGCTGTCCCGGGCGCTAAAGTCGATACCTACGAGGAGCAGGCCCTTGTCTATCAGGCGGTCGCTTCCGGCCAGGCAGATGGCGGTGTTTGCGATAAGTCGAATGTTTCCTATCTTGTAGGCGAGAATCCGGATCTGTATTTCGATGCCGGCATCTATTTCAACCAGAACAATTTCGCAGCAGGTATGGATCCCAATGATCAGGTATGGATCAATTATGTCAATACTGTATTCATCGATTGCATGACCGGCATGACCTTCCAGCAGTACAATGATGCATATGAAAAGTGGTTTGGCGTACAGCTGCCGGAGCCTGCCGTAGGCAAACCTTCCGTCTTCCATTGATATCCCCTTTTGCCGACTGAAATACGAAAACGATATGGAGGGAGTGCGTCCGGCTCTCCCTCCTCAGAACGATGAAAGCCAGGGCTGAATCCATGTATAACTGGAATTTTAACGTACTGTATAAAAACTATCTTGATCTTCTGAAGGGGCTGGGAACCGGTTTGTGGCTGGCTGTGATTTCGCTTTTTTTTGCGATTCTGATCGGCCTGGTATTTGCCAAAGGCGCAACATCCGGCGTGAAGGCCCTGAAGCAAATTGCTAAGGCATATGTTACGGTATTTCGAAACACCCCGTTGCTGATACTGATTTACATTGTCTATTTTGGACTTCCCGAAACAGGGATTTCTTTCAATAAAGAGCAAGCATTCATTATCGCATTGTCTTTTTATGGCGGTGCGTACATGACAGAGGTTTTCCGGGCAGGGCTCGAAGCTATCCCCAAAGGCATTATTGAAGCCGGGAAAGCCATTGGTCTGAAAACCAATCAAATTACAATCAAGATTCAACTGCCGATTATGTTCAAAAGCGTATTGCCTTCCATGGGGAATTATTTGATTTCTTTGTTCAAAGATACCTCGCTGGCCGCATCTATTGGTTTAACAGAGTTAACGTTCGTAACAAGACAACTCAATGCGGATACGTTCCGGATTTTTGAAGTATGGACTGCGGCGGCTGTTTTATATGTTGCGACTTGCTATCTGATGCTCATCGTTTTGCGGGCCATTGAGCGCAAGCTGTACCAGAAGGGATAAGGAAGGGGGCTGAACATGAATCAAGCATCGTTTTTTACAAGCTTCATAGAAGCAATGCCCGCCATTCTTTCTGGCATCAAGAATACGCTTCTCGCCTCTTTATATTCTATTGTCATTGGAACGATACTCGGGATCCTGATCGGACTTGTTCTCAACTATGGAAACAAAATCCTTCGGGCGCCGTTCCGGCTTTTGGTTGATATCATAAGAGGCATACCGCCGTTGGTGACTGTTTTCATCATGTATTACTTTCTGGACTACATCATGCGGAATTCCTTCGGCATCAGTATTTCAGCCTTTACCTCGGGCGTTGTCGCCCTTGCATTACCATGCTGTGCGCAGACAGCAGAATTGACACGGGGCGCACTGCAATCGATTTCCAAAGGCCAGACTGAAGCAGGCAGAGCGCTGGGTATGCGCTTCGGGCGGATTTTTGTAAAGATTCTTTTGCCCCAAACTTTATTGGCCATGCTACCTCCCTGGGTAAATACTGCAACGGAAATGGTAAAGGGAACGACCTTGCTTAGCATGGTGGGGGTGGTGGAACTGTTGCTTTCCGTCCGCCAGCTTGTGGCGGTTAACCTCCATGCATTGCAGTATTACCTTGTTGCGGGCTTGATCTATTTCCTGATCAATACCTTGATCGAAACATGTGGCAAAGCGATGGAAAAGAAATTAGATTACCATAAAAAGTAAGGGAGAGACTATCATGGGTGAGACATTACTCCAAATCAGGGATTTGGGCAAATATTATGGAAAAATGAAAGTATTTGACCATGTTGATCTTGATATCCACGAAGGGGAGGTTGTGGCTATCATTGGGTCCAGTGGTTCAGGCAAGACAACATTGCTGCGCTGCATCAATTTGTTGGAGCCTTTTCAGGAGGGCGCTATATACCTGTCCGGGCAGGAGATTGGATACACCCAAAAGGAAGGAAAACGCAAGCGGCTGCCTGAACGGATTATTTCCGCCCAGCGGGAATGGACCGGCATGGTATTCCAGCAGTTCAATCTGTTTCCCCATATGACAATTCTGAAGAATGTGATGCTGGGGTTGACGGAAGTCAAAAAGATGCCGAAGGATCAGGCCCAGGAAATCGCAGTCAAGTGGATTGAAAAAGTGGGCCTTGGAGATCGGCTGGATGCATATCCTTCTCAGCTTTCGGGCGGCCAGCAGCAGCGTGTGGCAATTGCGCGGGCCATCGCGATGAACCCTAAGATCCTGCTGTTTGATGAAGCCACCAGTGCGCTGGATCCGGAACTGGTGGGTGAAGTTCTGAACGTGATCAAGGGCTTGGCCAATGAAGGCGTGACCATGATTCTGGTCACCCATGAGATGAAATTTGCTTATGAGGTGGCGGACAAGATCATTTTTATGGATAGCGGAAAGATTGCTGCGGTCGGCACGCCCAAAGAGATATTTGTCGACCGTACTATGCTGCGGCTGCAGGAATTTCTCTCTACGTTCGACATTGGGATCAATGAGTAGAGGTGCTGAAAGATGGATATTTATGAGAGAATAGGTGCAAAAAAAGTTATCAACGCCTATGGTACCGTGACTATCATTGGGGGTTCCTTAATGCATACGGAGGTTTTGGCGGCCATGAAGGAAGCCTCCGAATCCTTTGTGGATCTGGTGGATTTCCATCATAAGAGCGGGGCGCACATTGCAAAGCTCGCGGGATGTGAAGCCTGCTGCATTACCAATGGAGCTGCGGGCGGCATTGTTACGGCCATTTCGGCATGTATGGCCGGAACGGATCCGGCGAAAATCCGGCAGCTCCCGGTAACCATCGGTATGAAGAACGAAGCGGTGGTGCTAAAGGCCCACAGGACGCTGTACGATCAGGCCATGCTTTTGAGCGGTGTTCGGGTGAAGGAGGTCGGGAAAACCTCAGCGGTGCTTCCGGAAGAGGTAGCCTGGGCCATCGATGACAATACCGCATGCGTGTTCTATACTTCCGAATGCGAGACCATGCGGGGTTCCTTGCCCATTGAGACAATTGTGGAAATCGCTCATGGGAAAAATGTACCGGTCGTTGTGGATGCGGCCTCTGAGATTCCCCCGAAGGACATATTCAAGGATTATCTTGCAAAGGGCGCTGATCTCGTGATACTCAGCGGCGGCAAGGAGATCCGTGGTCCTCAGTCAGCGGGACTGATTTTCGGCACGAAAACCATGATCGAGGCCTGTCACGCCAACTGCTGTCCCCAGTACAGCACGGGCAGGCCGCTCAAGCTGGACAAGGAAACCATCGCCGGCATGGTGCGTGCGTTTGAACTCTTCTGGGAAAGGGATTATGATGCGATCACCCTGCAATGGGAGAACATGACGAATGAAATGGCCCGGAACCTTGCGCAGATCCAGGATGCGGAGGTTTGGGTCGGTTATACTTCGGAGCCGGGGATACAGCCCATGTGCCTGCCGAAGGTGTTCTTCCGTTCCAGCCGGATGGAGGCAAAGGCGCTGCATGCGGCCTTGATTGACAGGACGCCTGCGATCTATACCTGCCTCCTGCATGACACCATTATATTGAATGCGCAGTGTCTGCAGGAAAGCGAAATGGATATTGTTTGCGATGCGATCCGTATAGAGGTATCTAAGTAAATATACAAAAATAGATAGGAGGTTTTGAGAAATGAACGAGATGATGAAACGGTTTTCTTTGGAAGGAAAGATTGCGTTGATTACAGGCGCATCCTATGGAATCGGCTTTGCCATCGCGACAGCCTACGCGAAAGCCGGCGCAACCGTGGTATTCAATGATATCCGGCAGGAACTGGTGGATCAGGGCATGGCGGCATATCGTGAGCTGGGAATTGACGCTCGCGGGTATGTTTGTGATGTGACCGATGAGACGGCAGTACAGGAACTGATAAAAACCATCGAGCAGGATGTGGGAAGCATCGATATTCTGGTCAATAATGCGGGAATCATCAAGCGGATCCCGATGACGGAAATGTCTGCTGCGGAGTTCCGGCAGGTCATCGATGTAGATTTAAACGCTCCCTTTATTGTATCCAAGGCGGTTATTCCCGGCATGATCAAAAAAGGCCATGGAAAGATCATCAACCTCTGCTCCATGATGAGTGAATTGGGCCGCGAGACGGTTTCCGCCTATGCGGCGGCAAAGGGCGGCCTGAAAATGCTGACCCGCAATATCTGCTCGGAATACGGAGAGCACAACATTCAGTGTAACGGTATTGGCCCGGGATATATTGCCACCCCACAAACGGCGCCGCTGCGGGAGAAGCAGCCCGATGGTTCCCGGCATCCTTTTGACCAGTTCATCATTGCGAAAACCCCTGCAGCCCGTTGGGGCACGCCGGAGGATCTGATGGGCCCTGCGGTATTCCTGGCTTCGGAAGCTTCGGATTTCGTAAACGGTCATGTGCTGTATGTTGACGGCGGTATCCTGGCCTATATCGGGAAACAGCCGTAGGGGAGGCAACATGAGAAGTGCTAAATTGATTGATATTGGGAAAATCGAAGTAGTGGATGTGCCAGCGCCCGTCATTAGTAGGGATACGGATGTGCTGGTAGAGGTACGGGCCGTCGGTATCTGCGGCACGGATCTGCATATTTTCCGGGAAGGCCGCGCCGATGTGCAGCTGCCCCGGATTATGGGTCATGAGCTTTCGGGTGTAGTCAAGGAAACCGGCTCTGCTGTCAGTCGCCTGGAGGTCGGCGATCGAGTGGTGCTGGATCCCGTATTTGCCTGCGGAAGCTGCGCGACCTGCCAGAAAGGATATCCCAATATCTGCAATCACGTCCGCTGTTTTGGTGTTCAGATGGATGGCGGATATCAGGATTACATCGTCGTGGATGAAAGCCGCCTGCACGCCTTTGATTCATCCATTTCCTATGAAACCGCAGCCCTCGCAGAGCCTTTCTCCATCGCTGCAAATATATTGGAGCGAACCTATCTTGCTGCGGGGGAAACGCTGCTGGTAATCGGAAGCGGAACGATCGGCCTGGCTGTGGCGCAAGCGGCAAAAGCGCTTGGCGCCCGGGTTATGGTGGCAGATATCGTGTCCAAGAAGCTGCAGTTGGCGGCGGAAATGGGCGTGGACTGTACTGTGAACAGCCGGGAGGCTTCCATTGCGCAGGCGGCGGAATTATTTGCGCCAGGTGGATTTGAAGTGATCGTCGATGCGGTAGGAATAACGCCATTGTTTATGCAGGCGCTGGAATTGGCCGCACCCCGCACCCGAATCGCTTGTATTGGCTTTGATAGCCGTCCCGCCGAAATCCCATTGGCGGCGGTTACGAAAAAGGAGCTTTCGATCATTGGCTCTCGTATGAACTGCAACCGTTTCCCCGTTGTGGTGGATTGGCTCAACAGCGGAAGGATCGCGGCGGACAAGATGATATCAAAAAAGTACAATATTCTCGATATCCAAAGGGCCTTTGAGGAAACTCTGGCGGACGGCGAAGGCTCTGTCAAAACGCTGATCCTGTTCGATTGAGGGATAAACGATATGGAAGCTTTGAAAAGAAGAATTTTCGCAGCCGGGATCATACCGGTGGTGAAACTGAACGACCCGAAGGATGCCGTACCCCTTGCAAAAGCGTTGAAATGTGGGGGGCTCCCTGTGGCCGAAATCACGTTTCGGACGAAGGCTGCACTGGAAGCCATTCGACGGATCCGGGAGGAATGCCCGGATATCCTTCTTGGCGCTGGAACCATTACCACATCAGAACAGGTTTCAGAGGCGGTGAAAGCAGGAGCTTCCTTTCTCGTTGCGCCCGGCCTGAACAGAGCGGTTGTAGAGCAGGCGCAGTCGATGGGGATCCCGATCATACCGGGCGTTTCCTCGGCAACGGAGATCGAAGCCGCTATGGCGCTTGGATTATCTGTCCTCAAATTCTTCCCCGCCGAGCAAATGGGGGGAATTGCGACGATCAAAGCTCTGTGTGCGCCCTACCAGAATATTCTGTTCATTCCGACGGGTGGAATCAGCGAGCAAAATGTCGCCGAGTATTTGGCGTATCCGAAAGTACTTGCCTGCGGCGGAAGCTGGATGGCCAAGGAGAGCTTGATAAATGCCGGCGATTTCGATGGCATTGCACAGCTGGCGCGCAGCGCTATCAACCAGGTTTTCGGGTTTTCTCTGGCGCATGTCGGGATCAACTGTCCGGATGATTTACAGCCGCATACTTTGGCTAAAATGTTTGAAACCCTTTTTGGGTTTCGCACGGTTGAGAAAAATGCCAGTGTATTCGCAGGCAGCGGCATTGAGTGCATGAAGAAGCCATACCTTGGGGAAAAAGGACATATTGCAATTTCTGTGAACAACATCGAGCGTGCTGTTACTTTCTTTGAGAACAATGGGATTGAATTCCGCATGGATTTGATTAAGCGAGATGAAAACGGGAAATATGGCGCTGTGTATTTGAAAGAAGAAGTAGGTGGATTTGCGATTCACTTGGTGCAGAAAAAGTGAGGAGATACAATGGAAAAATGTATTGTAACGTTTGGAGAACTGCTGCTTCGTCTGGCGCCTCCAGGTTATACTCGGTTTGTGCAGACTGATACTTTCAATGCGGTCTATGGCGGCGGAGAGGCAAATGTAGCGGTTTCCTGTGCAAACTACGGGATTGATGCACGGTTTGTCACGAAGCTTCCAAACCATGATATCGGACAGGCTGCCATGAACGCCCTTCGCAGATATGGTGTGGATACATCTTATATCGCTCGCGGAGGAGATCGGATCGGAATTTATTTCTGCGAGCGTGGCGCATCTCAGCGTCCCAGCAAGGTTATCTATGACCGTGCCAATTCTTCCATTGCAACGGCAGCGGAGGAGGATTTTAACTGGGATCGTATTTTTGAAGGAGCACACTGGTTCCATTTTACGGGAATCACCCCTGCGGTCAGTACCAGCGCCGCAAAGATTACGGAAACGGCCTGCCGTATCGCAAAGGCCCACGGTCTTACCATTTCCTGCGATCTGAATTACCGCAAAAAGCTTTGGACCTGCAACGAAGCTAATAAGGTTATGAGCCAGCTTTGCAAGTACGTTGATGTTTGTATTGCCAATGAAGAGGATGCAAAGGACGTATTTGGGATCCAGGCGCAGAACACCGATATCTTCCAGGGAAAGCTGAGCCGGGAAGGATACGAGGATGTTGCGAGACAGCTTACGGAGCGTTTTGGTTTTCAAAAGGTGGGCATCACGCTGCGAGAAAGTATTTCTGCCAGCCAAAACAATTGGTCAGCTATGCTTTATAGCGATGGCAAGGCGTTTTTCTCAAAAAAGTATGGCATTACCATTGTTGACCGGGTAGGCGGTGGGGACAGTTTTTCCGGGGCTTTGATTTATGGCCTCAGCGAAGGCATGGAGAATCGGCAGGCCATTGAGTTTGCTGCCGCCGCCAGTTGTCTCAAGCATACGATTGAGGGCGATGCCAATCAGGTAAGTGTCTCCGAGGTGCTCCAGCTCGCAGGCGGAGATGGCTCCGGCCGGGTACAGAGATGATTTTTTGGAGAAAGGAATGCATATGAGTCAGGTGGAAGAAAGAATCAACGCTTTGGGTCTGAAGCTCCCCGAATGTCCTGTTCCCGTTGCAGCCTATGTGGTTGCAAAAAAGCAGGGTAATCTTATCTTTGTATCCGGACAGACGGCGCAGTATGAGGGAAAGCCGATGTATATCGGGAAGGTAGGCCGGGAGGTTTCGCTGGAAGAGGCATATGAATCTGCGAAACTGTGCGCCCTGCGCTGCATCAGTGAGTTGAATTCCGTTGCAGACCTGGATAAAATCCAGATTCTGAAGGTCCTGGGCTTTGTCAACGCCGTACCCGAGTACCGGGATCACCCGAAGGTTATGAACGGTGCGTCTGAATTGCTTGAAAAGGTTTTCCTGGAAAAGGGAAAGCATGCGCGTTCCGCTATTGGAGTTGGATCTTTGCCCGATTGTGCATCGGTCGAAGTGGAATTGATTGCAAGTGTTGATGAATGATAAAGGGTATTTTATAGTTTTGTGAGTCTAATTGATCGGATTTAGGAAACGGCGCTGATAGGCGCCGTTTCTTGAGCTGCTCTAAAACAACAGCAACTGTGTTTGTCAAAAAAAAGTCTTGCAAAAGGGCGTCAAAAAGGTGAGCACCTTCAACACCCAATAAACATGTCTGGACTGCATGTGGCGAGCCCCAACGCTCACCTTTTGGTGCGCTAACAGGGCGAGCTCTTTTGCAAGAGTTTTGGAGCTCTTTTGCGAGCGTCAGGTGCGCGAAATGTACACGCTCTTTTGGGTCAGGTATAATATTTTTCGCAAATAAAAGAGAATGAAAAAGAGAGACATGGTTTGCAGATCTCTGGTAGAATGAAGTTGCGACACTAATGATCAGCAGCATCATAATCAGTGTGAGCGGTACAATCCTTCTCATAAGCAATCCTCCTTATTCGCAATACTGGATCATACCGTTCACACGCTATATTTACAACGAGCTGCTGGCTTGGATAGCCGAATACCCACGCTGCGCTTCGCTCAACGAGCGATGCAGCATCTCAAAGAAGCGTTCCCGGGTCAAGGGCGCGTCCAACCAATGTGTCGACCGATAGGCATAGCAGCCCAGGTCGGTATCGACCGTATGACCGCCCAGTACGCTTGCAAGGTTCAGCCGATTGACCTTATCCTTATCCTGGATGGAAATCTTTCGGTCCAGTCCGCGCACCAGGTAGATAACCATCAGGGGATGCAGCTCGGAAAAGGATATCTGCAAATAAAAATCTTCAAACATCATCATAAGGCCCGCATCGTCCTCCTCCTCTATAGCAAGGGACTGCTTCACCATATTGCGGGCCTCGTCGGAAAGGCATTTTCTGTGGCGTTTCTCCTCGGCCGATAACGCCTGTACGTCATATTCCATTGTTCCCTCCTCAAGCATACACGATCGCCCCCCATAGCCGCATCCTGTCCAGGTCGGCGCCCAGTATCCTGACCGTGACCGGCGAACCGATGGCCGGGCGCTTGCGTTTTGGGAATTGGCAGAGGCAGCTTACATTTTCAAAGGCTACAAATACGCCCACGGCGGTGATCATCGTGACGCTGCCCACATAGAGATTCCCCACCTTGAAGCGACGGATGGCCTGCTTGAACGTATCCTCGCCCGCCTGCTTAACGGACAGCTTGATTTTGATATGGTTGCGGTCGCTTCGGTCAAGCTCCAGCACCTTCACCAGCACTTTGCCCCCTACACGGAAGTGCATCGTAGCGTCCACCCAGCGCAGGTAGCTGAGCTCCTTCAAAGGAATGAACTGCTCAATGCCGAACAGCTCCACAAAAGCCCCGGAGCGTATGACCGATACCACTCTCGCTTCGGCAATGTCACCCACTTCCAACTGACGGTTGCCGTTGCGGTCGGTGTCAAGATAATACGCGCGCCTGCGTTGGCGCATGGCATCGAGCCGGCTGCCGGCCGCAACGCCCGCGTCTAAGTCGATCCCCTTTACCACATAGTCGATCTCGGCGCCCAGTCTGCGGGAGAGAATGGCGCTGCGATAATGATCCGCCGTTTCCTCATCAAACTCGAACATCTCGCTTGCGGGGATAATGACTTTGAATGCGCCGTGATAAACCACTGCATACGCAAGGTCTGTGTTTTCATCCATGCGCTCAATGCCGGCGATGGTGCCGGTGATGATCCGATGGCTTTTCATGGATTCGGAAAGGTCGATGATATCTTGCCTGCGGCGCGCTTCGGATGTTAGGCTGCTGAGCTGGCCGTCGAGGGATACGACGCCGCGCCTGCGCGGCCTGCGGGCGGATGCAGGCCCTTCGTTAGGTGCTTCCGCCGCCGGCTCGTGTGGCGGGGAAGGCGTTTCCTGTACAGCTGATTCTGGCTCGGATTTCAAAGCACGGCTTCGGGCCCGTTTAGGCTTAGGATCAGAAGGTTCCTGTAAGACTGGCTCCGCAGCCTCGCCCTTAGGGCTGTCTTCAGGCGTTTGCGCAAGAATATCCGCCTCTTTGTTCTCAGTTGTAGGCGATGGGGCTAAATCCGGATTTTCGGCGCAGTTGTCTGACAACGCTACCGCCTCCGTGATTTCGGTCTTGGGAAATGGCTCGTTGGGAAGCGCATCGCCATAGTTTACTAGTTTAATTGGTGCGTTTTGTTCGGCAGCATTCTCAGTTATAGGGAGCGTGCGGTCATCCGCTTGAACGGCCGCGGATACCATTGGATCCAGCTTTGCTTCTATTTCAGTTTCTGGCATCTTTTTCGGCATAGGTTCTTATCCTCCTCTCAAAAGTTTTCGGGCGGGGCAGCGGTTTCGTATAGATCGCCCACGCTCGGCACAAGCGGCGAGTAGGCCGGCTTTTGTTCATATGGCGAATGCATGGGCTCCGAATAAAAGCCGGAGCTATAGTCGAGTATGGAGCAAGGGCGCAGGTGTTTTGCCGCTGGGAGCCGGGTATAGTCCAGCTTCCGCAGGCGCAGCATCTTCTGACCCCTTACCGCTACGAGCAGGTCTTCCTGGGGCAAGCGCAGGACTTCATCCGGGGTGAGCAATCGGCGTTTGCCGATCCCCTCGGAATACCGGTATTGCGGAATGACCTGCGCCACGGCAAAGGTTTGCCGGGTAGTCATGGTGGAGTTCACGTCGATGGTCATATCGCCGCTGCGTGTGGAGATATACGTTGCTGTCACATCGTCCGAGCAGCCCAGCATAAGCTGGGTATCACAGCAGCCCATTATCTCTGCCCACAGGTTGTTGCCGTATCGATTTTGAAGCTGCGGAAGGCTTTGCAATGCCAGTACCAGCGTGACCGCGCGCGAACGAAGGGTAGCCGCCGAACGGGCGAAGTCCCGGCCATGATTCCCGCCGATGGTGCCGATATTCGCAAACTCATCTAATACGAAGTTGACCGGCACCGGGCAGCGGCCACCGGGGGCGGTATCGGCAAAACGGGTCAGCCGGATGAATAGGAACGAGAAAAACAGCGAGGAAAGAAAGTTCATGGTGCTATTTTGGTCATCCAGTATCACAAAATAGGCGCATTTCTTTTGGGCAGGCGCAGTCAAGTCGATGTCGCTACGGCTAAGTATGCGTTTGACCTGCTCGCTTTGCAGGGTTTGCAGCCGCGTTCCCAAGCCAAGGAGTATGCCGGAGCGCACGGTATCGCTGGATTGACGGAACAGATTGTATGGCGCTCTGGCCGGATGCTCCATGGGCAGTTTATCAAAGAGCGCCGATAACTGCCGCTCATTCGTTTGCGTCAAAAAGCGGTAAACCTCCGGCAGGTTGCGCCGATCCGCCCCAAAGGCGGTGGAATGGTCAACATAGAGTACCAACGCCTTGAGCAGGTTTGCTTCGCCATTGTCCCAGAAATGATCGCCGCGATCCCCGCTGGTATTGGAGATGATAACATCGCTCAAAACTTGGGCGAGAAGGGTATCCTGTTGTAAATCCGCCATGCAGTTCCATGAATCGCTATGGCGCGGATCAACGAGGTTGAACACCGTCACCGCATAGCCGTTATCAATCAGATAGCCAGCCATGTCGTTATAAAGTTCCGATTTGCTGTCCGTTACGATTACGGACTCCTGCCGTTTGACGCTCTGGATGAGGTATGGGCGAATTACAGCCCGGCTCTTCATGGTGCCGGATGCGCCAAATATCAGAATGTGCCGGTTGAGCCTCGTATCAACCGGCAGGCAGACCGCCTGCCCGTTCCATTCGCCTACAATCGTCCCCTGGGCTTTTTCAGGCGGAGTGACCTCGAACACTTGCTTGATGTCCTTGGGCTCCATCCAGCCTGCCGTGCCATACGCGCCGGATTTCGAACGGGTAAAGTTCCTTGCATCATATTCCTTGCCGCCAAACCTATTGTGCAGCTTGATATACAGGACAACACAGCCTGTGCCAAGAAGGATAAAGAGAATCGCTCTTAGGCCATTCGCTGTAAGGGCGTTTTGGATACAATAGAATAGGTTCGTACTTATCTCAGCCATGGGTATGCCGCCGGTCATGCCGCCCTGCCGCATCCATTCTTCGTAGTTATGTAGCAGCTGGCCCAGCAGGCCGCCAAGATAGAAAAGCAATGCCGTGCCAAGCAATAGGGCCAGCAGTATGCCTGCCTTCCGTTTATTCAATGTGGGTCACCCCCTGTAGCGCTGCGGCGATCTGGGCCGGGTCGATCACTTTGAGCGCTATGCGTTCTCCGAGGAAGGGCCGCACATAGGCGAGCTGCCAGGGATAACAGACAGCCTCAAACCTGTGGGCCCCATCTTCCATGGCGGCGAGGCGGAAACGGGCGAGCCTTGCCAGGTCGCCGTCTAAATGAGATAGGATATACTTCCCGCTGTCCATGGCGTCGCAATCGCATTCCGCAAACCCGTTTATTTGAAGCCGGGGCGGAAACAGCACGCTTCGAAGCCGGGCTTGGAGCGCCGGTATCGTGAGGAATCGCAGCAGGCTTTTCCCCGCGCCTTCCAATGGTACGAAATGTACCGCCGGGTAAATACGGTCTATGCGATAATCCCGATAGCCTGCCTTCCTGGCTTCCATGAGCGTTTCCAGCGCCACAGTACCGTTTTGTCCAAACAGGATCGCGCCGTTGAGCGCATCCACGCCTGCATTGCGCCTTGCAAGCTCCTCGCATTGCTGCATGGCCTTGAGCTCTCCGTTGCCATGCCATTTCATTACGGCGCTTCGGGTGTTGTAAACGGCAAATCCTACACCCTGCCGCAACAGCAACCCCGTCATTCTGGTGAAGCCGGTTTTGTTCATGGAATCGCCGTCCAGCTTTTTTATGATGCGGCTTGGATAATAGCATGGCCTATCCCCCATAGTCGGTTCTATGCGCACGGTCTGAAGCTGCGGCAGAAGATACGGCTGCATTGCAATACCGGAGGCAAGCATCATGGCCAGCGTCTCGGCAACCCTATGATTGCGCGCAATCTCCCCGCGCTTTCCAGAAAAGGTATGGTTGCGGAAGGCGGAAAGATAGTATTCCAAGGCGGCAGGATGCAGTTCATCCAAGATGGGTAATGCGCTTTTATGCAACCGGATATTCCGCATAGGGCCTCGTTTCCCGCTTATGGACAGCAATCGGGCGCAATACTGCTTGCCGCTCCAACTCACCTCGATCGTATGCCGATCCTCCAGCCTGTGGACTAGTTCCTGCAAGGTACGCTGACTGCCCAATATGGAAAGTGCGCGCACGGGAAATTCGCCTGCAACGGATAGCAGCTGAAGCAGCGTAAGCGCATGTGTCCCCGGGCGAATGTATAGCATGGCATCCCTCCTTTTCGATTTGGCATTTCGTGCGCATGACTGCTCTCTTCCCCTCAAAACCGGCATCGCGCTCTGAAAAAAAGGCCTGGTTTATGAGGGTTTCTTGCGCTTTGCAGGATGCGTATTTCAAGAAGCCCCTTGGGGGCCTCGAAACACGTATGTTTTTGAGCCTTTGCGGGCTTTTAAGGAAACAGCGGGAGAAGCATCTGCGGGGCCGTTTTGATCCTTGTATAGCAGACCGTAAACGCATCTTGCGGGACGAGCAATACGGTGGTGGCGTCCCTGTCGTCTTGAAGCGAGCAATAATGGTGTTCACAGCGAAGCGGCCCATCGTCATATAAGGCATACAATGCAAGCGCGTCCACGATGGCGTTCAGCTCAATGTTGTCATGATCGCGGTACGCACGCTCCGGCCGTTTTCGATCATACCTATGGCATACGACCAGCACGCAGGCATCGAGCCTTAACTTATCGCGGCTTTTGAAGTATTCGCCCAGGGCGAGGTATAAGTTCTGGCGGATGTAATCCACTCCGCCATGCTCCTTCTTTGGCAGAAGCGCAGGCATATCCACGCCGAACCAGCCATCCGCCGTATACCCAATATGCAGGGGCAGCACCTCCGCAATCTGGTGTTCCATCTTGGATCGTGCAGCTGGTATGCCGGTCAAGGCCGGCAGCGTCCTAGCCAGCAATGTAAGCCGCTCCGTGTGGTATGCAAACTCGAAAGCATTCTGATAGGCTTCCTTCCTATCGCCTGCGGCGTATGCGTCGCAAACGTTGCGCAATACCATGGACGCAAGTTGAAGCCGCTTGCAGGCGCGGTCAATATCCCGTTTGAACGGGGATGGCGTTTTCTCTTCCATATTGCCCTCCGTTATAGAACGTGATCTGCGGTTCCTTTCCATCCGCCGCTTCCTTCAGCACGGCAAACAGGCACGGCGCCCGGGGAAGCCGCAGGCTTCGCGCCATATGAATGTCCGGCAGCACGATGATGTACTTGCGGTCATCCTCCGGCTGGAGGAGCTTAAGCAGATGCCCTTCATCCGCAGCAAGCACGATGATTTCATACCCAGCCTGCTGCTTAAGGAAAAACAACTGCGATGGGTAGGCCGCCGGGAAATGCTCCAGGGGCGCCACCTCCGACCCATACTTTAGCAGCACCCATACAGCCTCGATGGTTTTGGGATCCGGCCGCACGGTTGGGTCAATGCCAAGATAGCACCTTTCGATATCCGTGATATAATGCCATTTTTTGAGATTGCGGATGATCTTCTCCGCAGTCAATGGGGGCTTGTTCAGCAAGCGCAGCACCTGCTCATACCTTAGCGCCCCATATTGCGAGAGCCATTTGATCACATACTGTTCATCCTGTAAAAGCAAGTTGAATGCCTCCTTTGTAAAAACGTTTTTGATGCTAGAAAACGCATAGAAAGCCTGTATGCGTTTTTAGAACGCAGGGGCGTTGATGGATATAGATGGTCGAAAAAACGCATTTATCCCTCCGAAAGCGCATGATCCTCACGATGCGTTTTCTGCGCTTGCTGCCGCTCTTTAAGAATGGCGGCCAGTTCGCTTCGGTCGGTCGTGATGAGCTGCTGCTCTGCCTTGGAGGCTCGCACTAGCACCGGCACCTTGTTATTGTTGGAGCTGATCAAGGCCTCTCCGCGTTCAAACTGGGTGATGCTGCGTATCTCCGCGCGGGTGAGCTTCAATGTATCCCGGACATACTCGGCTTCGTCCGGTTCCAGGTTGAGGATGATTTTCGTTTTGCTGTTGTTGATGATGACCCTGCCGTACTTGCCGTCCTCCAGGGAGAAAAAGTCAGAAAGGTCCTGGCTGGCGGCGATCGCTGCCGCGCCGTAGCCACGGGCAATTTTAAATATTTCCTGGCAAAACTCTCCCGCCTGCCTGTTGGAAGATGCGCCTATGAGCTGCCAGATCTCGTCTATATAGATGGCTTTGCGCTGTGTTCGATCCGATTTGACTTGATCCCAGATATAGTCAAGGCCGATAAACATCCCGACTGGCAGCAATTTTCCCTTTAACTCGCTGATGTCGATGACCACATACTTGTTGTCCAGATTTACGTTGGTTTGCTGATTGAAGCTCTGCGCGCTTCCCGTTACAAAGCGGCTGACGATGATGGCCAGCCGCTTTGTCAGCGGATTTTCCTCCAGGAGTTTGTGCAGATCGCCGAGGATCGGCATCTTCTTATACCGGGTATGCATCCTATCGGCGTATAGGGAATCGTTGTCGTGGGTGATACCAAATTGGCGGTAGGTCTTGACCAAGGCCTCATCCAGCATCTGCTCCTCCTCGTTGCTCATATCCGGGATCAGCAGGCTGAAGAAGATCAATAGCTGTTGGATCTTTCGGGCGAGCAGTGAATCCTCGCTGTTGTAGTCGATTTCATCGATCAGTTCCATTTCAGGGCTTATGGTTTTACGGATCTCCATCACATTGATGCAGGAGCTGGAGCCTGGGCTGATTTTGATGTAAGCGCCGCCCACGGCATTACATGCACGCTTGAATTCATGGCCTTTTAAGGGCGCAAGGATATAGCATTGGATACCCCGCATCCGCATCCGAAGGGCCAAGAGCTGCATGGTAAAGGTTTTTCCTGCGCCAGAGGTACCCAGCAGGGTCACATTGGCGTTCTTGTTGACCTTGGTATTGAAGAGGTCGACAATGCAGAGCGAATTATTATGCCGGTTCATACCAAGCAAAACGCCGGAATCATCGCTCATTTCAAACGAGGTGAACATATACGTGGACGCCGCGCCGCTGGTTAGGATATTGCGCTGCGCCTTTTTCTCGATATTGGGATCGATACAAAGAAACGGCATGACCGAGCGCAAAGCGGCCTCGTGCTGAAAGTTACAGTCGTTGACATACATGTCCATGGATTTCAATAGATCCGTCATCTGTCCTCTGCGCCAGAGAAGCTCCTCGTATGTCCGGGCAGAAATGGTAATGAGCACGGACATGTAGAACAGATCCTCGTTGTTGTTGGCGATGCCGGATTTGATGTAGTAACCGGATTGTATGCTGCCGGTCAGTTCTTCGTAATCCGTGCTGGTGTCCTGCATCCCGCGGAGCTTGGTACGGTTTAGCCGGATTCTCTGCGCCACCTTGTCCAGCGTCTTCCCTCGGTTTTCCCGGCGCAGGAACACATCTACATCGATGCCTTCGCCGGCGTTGATGAGGCTCGACATCCAACCGCCCCGCACCGAATGCGGGAATCCGTTCCTTCGGATATACATGACCGAATAGTACATGCCGTCCATCACCACGAAGTTGTAATGTGAGAAATCGATCCCACGGGGCGCGATGAAATTGGCCGGCCGTATATGCGGCACGGCGTCAAGGCCAATTATTTTGCCCTTGGCCTGCATGGTATCCACTACGACCCGTTCGACTCTGCTTTGGAAGGGCTCGTTACAGCAGGAGGAGCGGTTGAAGAACATATATAAAACCTCAGCGGTAAAAACATCCTCATCTTCCGGCTGCACAACGGCGTTGCCGCACTGCATGAAATAGGTCTTGGCGTTTTGTACCGCTGTCTGGATCATACTATAAATATCCGCATAGCTCTCGCCGCTGTTTCGCTTCCCTGCCGGGGGCTCATACTGGAAGATCAAAAAAAAGCGCCGCGACAGCGCCTCCTTATTGCCAACGTCTTTGATGAGCCGAAGATATTCTTCCCCCAGCTGACGGCATTGGGGGTCATTCTCCCGGGAGAGCTCCTCACGAACCATGGCCACATGCTTATCGGAATCCGCTTTGCGGCTCACGGACTTGAATTGCAGCCGCATGGGACTGATCTTCAACCAGGAAGCGAAGGAGGAAATGATGTTATATTGTTCCTCGCTGCTGCGAAGCAGGAAGTTGATGGGCAGTATCTCGATGATCTTCACATACCGATCGTCGGTCGTCTCGATGATCCCATTGCGGATCTCCCTAACAGGCAGGAAATCCTGTACGAATTCACTGGTTTTGCTTCTTCTTTTTCTGCTTTTTGCGGATTTCTTTCGTGCTTCCATATTTGTAGCCAATCCTCCGATAATGCAGTTTTCTGCGATTCAATCCAAACCGCACAATATGGCTGAGATATTGCATGAGGCTATCGCCGCCGATGCCCATGAGCGATATCACGCCTAGCGGAATGAGCGTTACCGTCATGATGACCACCTTGGCTGTGGCGCCCGTATGCAGCCAGGCGATCTCCGGGTAGCCGACAAGCCCAAGCATGATGATGGCCTCGATTGTGTTCCGCGTCTCCAGCATGCCGCCTAGGAGTTTGCCGCTGTCTGTATAGTTTGCCGGTATGGCGTAAATATTGTTGAATTCCTTTTCTTCCATGTAAATCACCGCCCTATCCGGTAGAATGTTGCCTCCGCCCAATAGCGTCCCAGCCGCAGGGCCTGCTGATGGTCCTCAACGTAGATGTCCACCCGGGCGATATCGTTCTCGATGCCGCTGCCGCCCCGGTCTTCCACGGTATAGACCTCGCCGTTAATGACCAGCACCGTGCCAAATGGATAGTAGCTGCTCATCGCCACCATGCCGGACGCCACGCGCTTGCCGCTTGCGGTGATGCCATCCGCGTTATCGCCGCAGCATTTGGAGCAGGCGCAATCATGTGTTACATTCACTTTGCGCGTGTAAAGCGGCGTGCCAAGGCCATCGACGCTGCTGCCGGCGGGGGCGCTGTAATCGATCCCATTGGGGCGGCGATAGTACTTCACATAGCTGGGCGTATTGAGCACAACGCCGCCGGCAGAGGAGGAGCAGTGTACCCACTGTCTCTTTCCATCCGAAGTTAGGCCCACATACATGAGCACATGGTTTGTGCTGGGATCGGAAGGCTTGGCTTTGAAGCCGAGATCGCCGGGAAGCAGCTCCGATGCGGATATCTCCGTGGATTTGCTCCATTGGCTTGCGCTGCCTGTGCCTATGGACTGGCCCAGCGCCGTCTTATAGACCCAGTCGGTAAACCCGCTGCAATCCAGGCCATAGGGCCGTAGCGTACCGGAGGTAACGGAACCAGAACTCGTCACCTTTTTGGGCTTGCCCCATTCGTCATTCCAACCCGCCGGACTCTTTCCACCCCAGAAATAGGAAACCTTACCCACCAGGGAAAGGGCTGTTTCGACCAACTTCTTTCGGGCGTCGGTGGTATGGAGCCCGCTCACAATGCCCACAAGCTCCTCGTTTGTCAACTCGGGGATGTCCCCCGCAGCCAGTGTGCCATATAGGGTCATTTTTAAGGCATCCGCCATGGTTTTAATGGCGGTACCATAGGTCGTGCCAGTGGTCTTCTCATAAACATCGTCCGGGTCTATATGAAAAGCTGTATAGATAATGCCCGCATCGAAGGGGGCTATGGTGCATACAGCATATTTTACGGTTTCGGTATCCGGCGTGAGGGCCTCTATGCCGCCCGCCGCGTAATAGGTCTCAGAGCGGGTGCCCACGATGATGCCCTGTGAATAGATGGGGATGTCCACGCTTACAGGCGAATAAGCCGGGCGCTGTATCGCCGTGTCCGTTGTGGCTTCACCGGACGGGACATAGTAGGTTCGCGTAGCGGTGGCATAGCTGTATTTCGGGACGCCGTTGACTTCGCCGATCTTGGTTTTGCCAGTAACAACAGTCAACGTGACGGGCGTATAGGTGGCATACGTCAACGGGACGGCCCGCTCGAATTCCTCCTCTACATACGTCACCTTAAACATTTGTTCGGCGACGGCATTCAGTTTGCGGCGCATATCCGCTTCACTTGTGCCGATTTGGCCCATGGAAGCGGAATAGGCGGCAAACACATAGCAAACCTCATAATCCGGGTTCAAACTGCCATAGTTGATAAGCGCCTCCATAGATGCTTCATAGTCGTAACCATTTTCCTCGATGATCTGTTCTACCCGGGCCAATGCCATATCATATCCATTCTGTATGCAGGCCGCGACTACATCCGCCATATCATCGGCGCGTTCGATCAAATTCACCGCACCGTTAGGGTCAACGGTGGAGGGATCTGTATGAAACAGGTTGTTGCTGATGATACTGGGCAGCGTAACCACCGCTATGATAAAGAACAGCATTACGAGGCCGATGCAGATCAACACCTTGAATAAGGGCTTGCGGAGCGCCCAGGCGGCCGCCAGGATCGCGCCCCAAGGCCCGCCCGCTGCCGTTCCAGCCGCCACCTCCGACACGGCCTTCCCACCTTCTACGCCTGCCTGTGCAACGGCTGCGGTGGCGTTTGCCGCAGCCTCGCTGGCAGCCGACGTCGTTTTCTCCGCAGCCGCTTTCCCGGCTTCCCTAATAGCCTTAACGGTCTTTTGGGCCGCGTCTACGTAGTTGGTAGAGCCCTCGCCCAACTGTTGCTTATCCTGCTCCGACACCATTACACCTCCTGAAAAGGGAAGAAGCGCACCCAAATATCGGATGCGCTCCCTTTGTTCTGTTCTATTACTGCTTACGCTTCGGCGGCTTCTTTTCGCTCCTGTCCCGGGGCTGTGGGTCCGCATACCGCGTCAACGTACTCTTATATCGTATCGCCTCCACCTGGGTGGTCTTGATCTGGTCGCCATCATATACGGGCTTACCGTCTTGATATACCAGCCGCCGTTCCACAACGGGCATACCCGGTATTGCATACCATTGACCGCCCCGTTTATCCTCGTACACGGTATAATCGCCGCGAGGCGCCTGGAATTGGGTATGATCATAGAACCGCATGGCGCTGCCATCCGCATGCCGCACGTCGATGATGCCATCCCTTGCACGGGATGTATCCACATATGTGGGCTGCGCTTCGTAGCCGGGCATAAAAGATTGGAACTGGGCTTGATTGTACGCCTTCGCATCCTCGGTAGGCGGTTCAAATTGGGGTATATCATTGTGTGGCTGCATCGCATACCAGCCGACGCCATCTGTGGACTGAATGGTATCGTGGGGCGCGTCCGGCTCTTGATACATGGCGCTGTTGTACCACATGCTTGTGCCATAGTCCGGATGGCTGGCCTCCAATACGCCTTCCTCCGGACGTCCAACGGTGCGAAGCGTCGTTCCCTCGGCAACGGAATCGCCAAAGGCAGCGAAGACTTGATCCTGCGATAGCGTCTCTCCGACGCCCGCCCCTGCAAACGCAGCGGGGGTATAAAAGCTGCCCGCGCCATCGCCAACAGCCGTTTGATACCATTGGCTTCCATCCTGGGCGGTAACGATGGAATGGGGCATAGAAGGGCGTTCGAACTGCGACGTGCTGAACATTTCTACCTCGGAAGTTTTCCCATCCGCGCTCGTTGCCATGGTTGAAATACGGCCCCCAGTAATTTGAGTATCGTTTAGGGAGTAGCCTTGAAGCTGCGGCATATAATTGGCAGCACTGCGATCGGCGATCTCCCCGGCAATGGTGCCGGCAACATTACCGGGCCTTGCCGCTACGGAAGCGATCGACTCGCTGGAGAGGGTAGCCCCGTTGCGGGCTGCCATGCCGCCAAAAGTCCGGGCGACAAAGCCGATGCTTCCGCCTGCTCCCATCGGCGTACCGCCCTCTACCACAGCATCGCGCACATAGGAATTCGGCTTAAAGCGGCTTGCAAACCCTGCGAAAAACCCGCCGCCTGCCGCAGCGCCTCCTGCTCCCGGTGCGCCGCTTGCCCCGCGGAATATGCTGCCTGCTGTCCGCGCACCGCCGGACGCTACGCCGGATATCACACGCGCCGCCATGAGCAGCTCCATGCCCATGCTGCTGCCTGTTTGGGCCACATTCAAACCCATAGCCGCCAGATAGGCGTCAAACTTCTGCGCCGTTTTCAAAAATGCGAGGGCCACAAACATCCAGAGGAATATGCTGCCCTGGCCGGTGGAAAGGGCGCCGCCGCCGCCCACAAACTGTCCCACCGTAGAGTTGAACGCCCGCAAGAACCATACGTTTAGAACCAAGAGCAGAAGCTGCGAGCCTACCATGCGTGTCCAGCCTTTGAACACATTGCTGGTGGTCTTGCTGCCACCCATGGCGAAGGCCAGCGGGGAAGTGTAGCACAAAACGCCTACGACTACATACCGCTCCACGCATTCCAGAAGCATTTTGAAGTAATTCCAGCCCAGGGAGATCATGAGGATGATGGTCAATAGGGGACCGATCACGGTTATGGTGGAAACCAGCGTGGTCAATCCGTTCTGGATCACTTGCTCCACGCCTGCGAAGGTAAAACTTCCCGGGTCCATCGTAGCATCCAGGAGGGCGGTATACGGCGCCCGGGCAATATCCAGCGCCAATAGGAAGATGGGCTTGGCATAGCCTATCAGCAGGGCAAAGATGGCGCTGCGAATCAGCAGCTGCCACGGGTTTTCCGCCTCGGTCACGGGGCCGCCGAACACGCGAAACAGCTGCCAGACCGTTATGAGGAACAGCAGCGCCCATGCGGAATATTGGAAAATGGAGAATGCCTCGGTTACGAAGGGAAAATACTGCTCCATGGCCGTCATATCCGTGCCCAAGGCATCCAAAAAGATCCCGGAGACGGCGTCCATGATGCTTGTGACGATGGACGCCACCCAGTTTACGATGCTTTCAAAGATCCAGCTAAGGTCCAATCCTGCTCACCTCCCCGGCGCTGGACGCCATAACATGGGGTTCATCCGTTGTACATACCGCCTTGAATCAAGGGCTGCAAGTATGCCACGGCGAAACCCAGCGTGTTGAGCACCAACCAGGTTACAATGATACGCTTTAGCCAGCTCGTGGCTTCATCCACGGCGCGCTGATTGCGTGAGATCATCCGGATGAGCAGGGCGACCGAAGCCGCTGTAACGGCTACAATGGTGGATATCCCCACCAGCTCACCGTATACATCCTTCATGATGGTCGAGAATCGCGACCATATGTCATCCGCCAGCACAGGCTGCAGGGAGAGTATCAGCGCGCCGGCAATGCCGACAACGGACCAATAGGCCTGCACAGCGCGTTCCTTACAAGTTCGCTTTTCCGTCATGTAGATTCCTCCTTGGTAAAATTTGCGTATGAAAAACCGCCTTCTGCATGTTGCAAAAGGCGGCGGATTGGCCATGCCCATGATTCGACGCTACAATCTTACCATGCCGGGATTCCCTTGTCATCGGCCAGCGTCTGCCTAAAAGACGGCATCGGAGTGACACGGAACCGGATTCCATTCGATAGACAATCTTAGATCCCTTCTTTTATACAAGCCTTGCCGGTAAAGGCGCGATGGTTTCCTATGCCACCGCCCCTATGCCCCATGATTTATTTCTTCATATACGCTTGATTGCGGCTCGTAGGCTTATCGGGATTGCACATGACGATCAAGCCCATTTCAAGGGCTGGGTGGATATAATGCTTCCTAAGGGTTTCCTTTGACTTAAGGTGCAATCGCTCCATTATTTCCTTTGCTGTATAGGGCACATCGTATTCCATCGCGTCCAGAAGTCTTCTTACATACGCGCTTACTTGCCAATCTCCCGCACTGGCCTGCTGTAAATAGAGATCCAATGTCTCGCTGATTTTTTCAAGCATGAATAGAATAAAGCCATTGGAACTCCCCTCGGTATGGCATTGGGAGATCGTTTCATAGTATTCGGACTGAAAGGCATGGACGCGGCTTTCTATGGGCAGGTACTGAAATACTGGATTCCACAAGCAGAGCAGGCTTGTTTGCCAAAGACGGGCCATACGCCCATTTCCATCCGCGAATGGATGGATAAATACAAACTCATAATGAAAAACCGAGGAAAGGATAAGGGGGTGGACCTCTTCACTTGCCCGCTTCATCCACGCAAAAAGGTCTTCCATAAGCGCGGGAACGCGTATTGCCGGCGGCGCCACAAAGATACACTGGTCTCCTGCAAAAACGCCTTCCTCTCCATGGCGGAATTGTCCGCTCTCAGCCACAGTGAGATATGTCATGATTCCATGGAGGCGTTTTAATTCATCGATTGAAAATGGATCGAATTTGCCCAGCGCATCGTAAGCCTTATAAGCATTCTTGACCTCTTGGATCTCCTTTTCTGGGCCGAAGACGGTTTTTCCGTCAATCACGCCCCGAACGGCATCAATAGACAAGGCGTTCGCTTCAATGGCGAGGGACGAATGGATGGAACGGATTCGGTTGTTGCGCCGCAGGTGCGGTTTCATATCCAGGCTTTTATTGCGGTCAAGCCTGCCGATTTTCTCCGCTATTTCCGACACCAGGCCAACCATGCGGTTGGTTATTGTAAAGGGCGGTTGATAACCTGCCATGCGTTTCCCCCTTTCATGCAAAACCTTTTAGGGCTTCCTATCTCGTTCCATTCAGCTATAGATCCGAGCGAATACACGCTCTATGCTCATTATACCCAAATCCATACTGCGTTACAACATCTTGCGTATTTACTTGCGTATTATCTTGCTGCCAGGCCCCATGCATGAACGATCCGCCGCCTCCAGCAGGTACCGCTGTGGCTGCGCAGCTTAAGGCAGCGTATTGCCACGGTGCAAGGGCAGATGCAATCCGGATTCCCTTTGCATCTGCCCTCCCCTTGCTTTACAGCACTTCCAGTAGGCTCATGACCTCGATCCAGCTATCCAATTCCGCTGCCGGCGCGGACCAAAGCCGTATGGAAATAATATTCAACGCCTGTTGCCGGAGCCTGTAATACTGCCTGTCCGAAATATGCAGCTTCGAGCAGATCTCCACGACCGTAAGACGCTCGGGAGCGATATAGGTTAGATAGATGATGTTGTAGAGCATATCGCCATTCTGGGGCTTATCCCGCAGGATCGAGACTGCCTCGTTCAGCCTGTCCATCATGCTCCGAGAGAGCCGCATGCTCTGAATCCGGTTCTCCAGCCGGTAGTTGTCCAGGTCGATCTCTGCGTTTACCAGATCCAGGAGCGTATCTAGGTCATGCAGCGGGGCGTCCAGCTCCTCTGCAATGGTGTCCGGAAAGCATTGCAGCATCCATCGGATATCCCGGTAGCTCCGAAGCAGCAGCAAGGTGTTATGGTGCATGTTCCGCCGCTTTTCCTTATCCGCCTTGCGAACCGCCTCATTCTGGATCGCATCGTCCTCGATAAGGCCGCGCTTGGCCAGCATTTGCACAAACGCATGGGACTGCATGGACAGCTTGCTTTCCTGCTGGGCATAGATATCCCTTTCGGGCACGTTGGCAATGTCTTGCTTTTTCATGTGGATATTCCTCCTTGCATCTATGGTTGTGGCCAGGCATATCGCCGTAGCCGAGGAGGGCTGTAATCCTGTATTCGGGGGAGCCCATATCGGTCTCTCCCGCGCAGTCATCCTTACGCTTTGGGAGAGAAGAATACGCGCGCGTATGATATGGGGTCCAAAGTGCAACACGATCAACAGCCGGGTGGCATGGAGAGGGACACCCGTTGTTGAGGTTCCCGAGGCGGATCCTTTTGCTGAACCATAGCGTATATTGATTGATCCGCTGGTGATCTGTGCCTGTAAAATGCGTTTTTACGCCCATAAAACGTATTTCCTTCAGAACACGCATAATGGCGGCGTTGTTTGGGGCTTCCATGGGGCCCGTATCGGTCGGATAAAGCTGGTTGAATAGGAGGCAGCCATAGGAACCCGGAAGCTTATATATGGAAAAGGTCCCGGCATACTTCCGAAAGAAGCGCCAGACCTTGGTTTTCTCCCAGCCCCAGCGTGCGCCGAGGCTTTCCAGGGTGAGGATCGGCCGGAGTCTCGACATCTGAACCACCGGCGCCAATCTGGAGAAGGCGTTATGTGGATCGCCCCATACGGTGTGGCACCAGAGATCAAGCCATGCATCCGTTTCGCGAAAGCAATAGCCCTGTTCCACCAGCTTTTCCGTAATACAGCGCCGCATACAGAGGAACCCATAGCCCTCGGAGGCGTAAATGGCGCCGCCAGAGGCGGCATTACCGCTGCATTCCTCGACCCAATCGATGATGGAATAGGTGAGCTTCTTTGTCTTGGCATTGAGGGAGTAGGAAATAAAGCCCATCTCTGCCAGCTCATCCATTACCAAAAGCGCCTGCTTGCGATCCTGGATACCGAGTATGCTTTTCAGTCCTACAATACCGCCGGCCCAAGCGCCGGCATTTACATCGTTGGTATAGCCGCAATACCTGGCCTTGCCTGAGCGAAATGCCGCCCGGGATGCAAGCCGAAGGAACGAGCCCATCAACCCCTTGCCTGCAGGTATGTGGGCACGGGGCAGCTTGACCCATTCGTAGGTAAAGAGGCATTTCATGGTGTTTGACTCCTCAAATAAAAGAAAGGAAATGCTGTAGAGGCGCATTTCCTTTCTTTGTCCGCATAATTATGATACAATTTACGTGCCAAGGCATGTCCCAGGCCGTGTGACCTAAGTTGTTAATTTAGATAAGCATCCGCTCAATGTTTTAAAAAATCCTCACAGGCCCTCGCCCTTATGCTGCTCTTATCAGCAGCTTTTTCCTTATCTTTGCATTCTGCTATGAACCATCCACATGGTCAAAGCCTGCTTTCCGCAGGCGTGGCAGCGGCAAAAGCACCGGTCCAGGTTAAAGGCCACCCGGGGCAGGTAGCCCACGTCCTCCAGCAGGGTAAAGAGAGGAAAGAAGATGGCCATGGGGGGCAGCATCACCGCCACCACCCAGGCCAGCACCCGGAATGCCCCCAGGACCAAAGCCCCATGGAGCCAGGCCGGGGCCCCCAGGCTTAGCAAAAGGGTCCCCAGCTGGTCTTGCAGCCAGAGCAGGGCCTCCATCAATAGGGCGGAAGGGACGTTGGCCCCGGCGATGGTGATCCACAGGGCGGCGGCCAGCAGGGCCAGCATCAGGGGGATGCCCGCCTTGCGGCTGGTGAGGGCCCGGTCCAGCCGCAGCTGCTTTTCCCAGGCTGCCTTACCGGTGCCTTGGATGCATTTGGCGGCGATTTGGGAGGCCCTAGCATAGGCTTCCGCCGGGTCTGGGGGCTGGTAGCCGCCGGCCGCTTGCCCTGTAGCCGGCTGCGCCAATACCCCGTCCAATGCCGCCAGCAGCTGGTGTAATCCCTTCCCCTGCCGGGCGGCCGCCCCTACCACCGGTACGCCCAATTCCCGGGACAGGGCGTCGATATCCACCCGCATCCCCTTGTGTTGGGCTTCGTCCATCAGATTGACGCAGATCACCACTCGATCCGTCAACTCCATGGCCTGTAGGGCCAGGTTCAAATTCCGCTCCAGGCTGGTGGCGTCGCATACCACCACCAGGGCGTCCGCCTGCCCGTCCGCTAAAAACGCCCGGGCGACCTCCTCCTCCGGGGAGTGGGCCAGCAGGGCATAGGTCCCCGGCAGATCCACCAGCTCCCAGTTCCGTCCGCCTATGGTACAACGGCCCCGGGCCACCTCCACGGTTTTCCCAGGCCAGTTTCCCGTGTGCTGCTGCAACCCCGTCAGCCGATTGAACAGGGTGGATTTCCCTACGTTTGGATTCCCCATCAGGGCCACCACCCGGTTGGGCTGTCCTGTCTTTCCCTTTGTATCCGTCCCTTTGCTCATAACCGCACCCGCACCCGGGCCGCGTCCTGCTTGCGCAGGGCGATCACCGTACCCCGTATCCCATAGGCAGTGGGGTCCCCCGCCGGGCTCCGATATAGGCAAGCGATCCCCGTGCCCTGCACAAATCCCAGATCCCCCAGCCGCCGGGCCATAGGGCCCTGGCTGGTCAGCTCCACAATCCGCCCCCTTTGGCCCGGGGCCAGGGCATCCAATCTCAATTCCATTCCGCTTCCTCACATCCTCCCGCCAGGGCCGGACTGCCTCCTGCAATGGGCCCATTTGCGGTTTTATACAGACTATGCAAGATTGCCCCGGGTTGCGACCCGGACCAATCCGGCGGATCGTCTGGACGCCATGGCGTTTCCCGCCCATTCGTCGTATAATACAATCAGTACGATGCTTGGGTTCACCCCCTGGGGAGGTGTTTGTTTTGGAACGGATCTGTCATATCGTCGGCGCAGGGCCCTTCTGCCAATGGGGGCCCCAGCCCCAACCCGGGGATCTCGTCATCGCCGCAGACGGGGGCTATGGCCATTTGGCCCGCTGGGGGCTTACGGCGAACCTGGTGGTGGGGGATTTCGATTCCGGCCCCAGGCCCGACCATCCCCAGGTGGTCCTCCTGCCCCGGGAAAAAGATGTGACGGATACCTGGGCCGCCGCCCAGCTGGGCCGGGAACGGGGCTATCAGGTCTTTCATATCTACGGCGGCCTGGGCGGCCAGCTGGATCATACCCTGGCCAACATCCAGCTCCTTTGCCATATGGCAGGGCTGGGGGAAGTAGGCTATCTCCTGGACGATCAGCTGGCGGTCACCGCCGTCGCCAACGCCCGCTGCTGCCTGCCGCTCACCCTCCGGGGACGGGTCTCCATCTTCGCCCAGGGGGGCGAAGCCACCGGGGTCACCCTGTCCGGCTTCCACTATCCCCTATCGGAAGCCAGCCTCTCCCCCGCCATGCCCCTGGGGGTCAGCAACGAGGCCACGGGCCCCGCCCCCTGGGTGCAGGTGCGGTCCGGCCGCTTGGTCATCCTGTATCCCCGCCTGGGGCCTACCGGCTGGCCTTGCCAATTCCTGCCCCTGTAAATTTTGCAAGCCCGTCATCCATTTGCTGCATTTCCTCCCTTGACTTTCCCCACGGAAAGCCGTACCCTAGAATACACCAACGTTTCCGACAGGAGGATAGGCCCTTGGATAGCCCCCATGCTCTGGCGCGCCAAGCGGTTTGCCAAATGTTCGCCGGCGCGGCCCGGCTCCAGCCCGCCATGGTCTGCACCCGCACAAGGGTCGCGGACGTCTCCGTGCCCCTTGCCTGGCATACGGACGTGGCCCCTGCCGCCGCCCTATCCCATGCCCTGGCCACAAACCCCCAGGTGCTGGGTCAGCCGCTGCTCCAAACGGCCTTCTTGCAGCACGGCCACGCCTGTTTTTTCCTTTCCCCCCAGGCATATGGGGCCATGATGGCGCATATACTGGCCAATATCCCTGCGCCCCCCCTCCCGGATCCCGGCCGGGCGCCGGTGGAGTATGCCATTTCCCGGGCCCTGATGCTCGCCCGTAAGCCCGGCAAGGGTTGCCCCCCGGATCGGGCCGTACAAGCCGCCCTGTGGCTGGCCATGGGCATCCTGGAGGCCGACGGCCCCCAGCGGGAAGCCCTGCGCCAACAATGCGGCCAGGCCTTTCTGGCCCTGTTTGCGGGCCGGTCCCCTGCCCAGCGGCTTTGCCTGGCGGATTCCCTGGGGGAGGTTGCCGCCTGCATGGCCAGGCTGTTGGCCTTCCAGGGCCCCGCCCTATCCCCTGCCATCCATCATTCGATAAGGAGGACGTAGCGTATGGATATTCAATGGCTTGGACATTCTTGCTTTGTTTTGACCAGCGCCAGCGGCGTGCGGCTGCTGATGGATCCCTGCGATCCCCAGGTGGGTTACCGCTTGGAGCCCATTGAGGTGGACGGGGTGACCTGCAGCCACGACCATTACGACCACAACTATGTGGCCCTGGCCAAGGGCGGCCATGCCCAGATCATCACCGGGCCCGGCGAGTTTTCCATTCAGGATGTGAAGATCACCGGCTTCCCCTCCTGGCACGACGACCAGCAGGGCGCTCTGCGGGGCAAAAACATCATGTATCTGGTGGAAATGGACGGCCTTCGCCTGCTCCACGCGGGCGATCTGGGCCATATTCCTTCCCAGTCCACGCTGGACGCCCTGGGCCGGATCGATATCCTCCTGGTGCCTGTGGGGGGCGTATATACCCTGGATTATAGCCAGGCCCTGGAGCTTTGCCGGCTGCTGCAGCCCGGCGTGGTGATCCCCATGCATTATAAAACCGAGCCCTTAAAGATCTCCCTGGGCGATCTGGCGCCCTTTCTGAACAGCGCGGACAAACGCTGGAAGATCCACCGTATGCGCCAGAGCGATGCGGTGCTTACCCCGGAAAGCCTGGGCAAAAACCGGATCATCGTGCTGGATTACGCAGGCTGAGCCTTTCTATCCCCGCCCCCTTTCCCTTCGGCGGTTTTTGCCGGTGCGCCCGGGGGGGGCGGCGGCGTTTTGCGGCCTGGGGCCCCCAGGCCGGCAAAACGGAAACGGGGGAGCCAGAGGCTTTGCCTCCGGCTCCCCCCGTTTCAGCTTGTCGAAAAACCTCTGGCGAATGGAAGATCGCGGCCCTTTTAG
>OJRG01000308.1_pt1 | contig 30672 bp, 30 predicted proteins | sample 1599121 | NCBI WGS metagenome assembly OJRG01 (sample SAMN03922528, study PRJEB24848) | human gut metagenome | isolation source: stool sample | host: Homo sapiens | place: Germany | collected 2010-05
ACGAGATTTCTGCCTGTCTCGTGGGCTCGGAGATGTGTATAAGAGACAGGCGCTGACATGCGATTATGCAAAGGACAAGCAAAAAAACCGTCGGGTATATCCATAATACCGAAATATTCCTTTTCATGTTCGTACGCCTCCCTGATCGCATCCATGTATAAATCCCATCTACATATCCGGCGTTGCTTGCCGGGATTGCCGTTCTTGTGGTGGAAAAACCGGACAACGTTTCATTAAAATAGGGGGGATCGTATCACGATTCCAAAAACGTGGAACCGGAAGCGTCGCTCTCATCGGCGCCCTTTTGCGCCGGGGGATAACTTAAGCCGCCGCACTGCCAAGGAAGGCGAAACGTAGCGGATGCAAAAACCTCCGCGCCTTCGGGCGGCACAGGAAACCATCGCCCGAAAGGGAACATTGGGGGGCGGCCATATGGTCGTCGTCGGGGCGGAATTTTACAATGCCGCCCTCCCTTTGGCCCGCCTGCCGCAAATATGCCCGCTTTCAGGGCGCAGCGTCCATTTCATCCTCCATTGGTTCAGCGCAAGGCGCACGGCCACCGGCAGGGCCTCCCCCTTACAAGGGCAGCGCGGGGCAAATGGAACCGAAACGGACCGATGGTTTCCCATGTCGCCGCCCCTCTCTCCCTCGCGTTTCGCAAACGGAGGCATTGGTGGCGGAGGAACGGCGTTGCCGCAGGGTATCCGCCGGCGTGGCGCAGGCGGATCGGTTTGTCCGCCCCCGGCGGCTAACCAAGGGCCTTGTTCAGATTGCCCGAGGCGTAGCCGTCCAGATCCAATGAAACATATAAAAATCCTAGCCCATGCAGCGCCTCCGTCACCTGGCTCCGCAGGGCCGGATGGGCCAATCGCTCGATGTCCCCGGGCAGCACCTCGATCCGGGCGGTCTGCCCCTGGAGGCGCACCCGTACCTGCCGGAATCCCTGGGCGAATAAAACCGCCTCCGCCTCCTCCACCATGGCCAGCTTCTTTTCGTCGATGGGCTCCCCATAGGGGATGCGGCTGGCCAGGCAGGCGAAGGAGGGCTTTTGCCAAACCGGCAGCCCCAATTCCCGGGCCAGCTGCCGGATGTGGGCCTTGGTCAGCCCCGCCTCCCGCAGGGGGCTGTATACCCCCAGCTCCGCCACCGCCTGCAGGCCCGGCCTGTAGTCCCCCAGGTCGTCCAGGTTGGAACCCTCCGCCATATGGCTAAAGCCCGCCGCCAAGGCCGCCTGCTGCAGGGCCCCCAGCAGCAGGGTCTTGCACCGGTAGCACCGGTCCGGCGGGTTTTCGCAAAAGGCCGGGGACCCCAGGGGGTCAAAATCCACCCAGGTCAGCCCAACGCCCTGGGCCTTACAAAAGTCCCGGGCTTCCGCCTGCTCCCACTTTGGGGAAAGGCGGGAGCGCGCCATAAAAGCCCCTGCCTTTTCCCCAAGGGCCTGCTGCGCGCAATAAAGCAAAACCGTAGAGTCCACCCCGCCGGAAAAGGCAATGGCCAAGCCGTCAAAGCCGGCGAGGCGGTCCAGCAGCCAGGTATAACGGTCGCGCAGGGTCGCGTCCTCCTGTAAAAATGCTATTTGTTCCATGATTTTATGCTACCATATGTTTATGGAGAATGCAACGCGGCCCTATTGCGCCGGAAAAGAAGAAAGTTACTGGTGAAAAAACCAGGCGTTCTTGGTATGATAAAGGATAAGCGAGAGACCCGCCCATGCGGGGCAAAAAGGAGGGACGTTATGCTGGACCCAACCCAATATCCGGATTGGCAGATCGCCCAGGCAGCGGAAAAGGATCTGCCCCCCGTCTCCTATTTTCAGGAGCGCCTGGGGCTATTGCCCCAGGAGATCATCCCCTATGGCAACACCCCAAAGCTGGATTTCATGAAGATCATGGCCCGGCTTTCAGGCAAGCCCGATGGAAAGTATATCGAGGTGACCGCCATCACCCCCACCCCTCTGGGGGAAGGGAAATCCACCACCTCTTTGGGCCTGATCGAGGGCCTTGGCAAGCTGGGCAAGCGGGTGGGCGGCTGCCTGCGGCAGCCCTCCGGCGGGCCCACCATGAACGTTAAGGGCTCGGCCGCCGGCGGCGGCAACGCCCTGCTGATCCCCATGACCGCCTTTTCCCTGGGGCTTACCGGGGACATCAACGACATCTCCAACGCCCACAACCTGGCCATGGTAGCCCTGAACGCCCGGATGCAGCATGAGCGCAATTACGATGACGCAGCCCTGGCCCAGCGGGGGCTCAAGCGGCTGGATATCGATCCGGAACGGGTGCAGATCGGCTTTGTTCTGGACTTCTGCGCCCAATGCCTCCGCAAGATCCGCATCGGCCTGGTGGAAGGCAAGATGAACGGCTATGCGATGGATTCCCGGGCGGATATCACGGTGAGCAGCGAATTGATGGCCATCCTGTCCGTCTCCCGGGATCTACAGGACATGCGCGCCCGGATCGGCAACATGGTGCTGGCCTATGACCGGTCCGGCCGCCCGGTCACCGCTGAGGATCTGGAGGTGGCCGGCGCCATGACCGCCTGGATGCGCAATTGCATCAACCCCACCCTTTGCTATACCGTGGAGCACCAGCCTTGCCTGGTCCACGCCGGCCCCTTTGCCAACATCGCCATCGGCCAATCCTCCATCATCGGGGACCGGCTGGGGCTGAAGCTCTTCGATTACCATGTGACGGAATCCGGCTTTGCCGCGGACATTGGCTTTGAAAAGTTTTGGAACGTAAAATGCCGCCTCTCCGGCCTGCAGCCCAATGTATCCGTGATCGTAGCCACCATCCGGGCCCTGAAAATGCACGGAGGCGGCCCCGCCGTGGTCCCCGGCCGGCCTCTGCCCGAAGCCTATACCCGAGAGGATCTCGCGCTGCTGGAGCGGGGCTGTGAAAACCTGTTCCACCATGTGAATACCGTCCGCAAAAGCGGCATCGTCCCCGTGGTCTGCATCAACCGCTTCCATACGGACACCCCCGCGGAGATCCAGCTGCTGCGGCGGCTTTGCGCCCAATATGGGGTGCGCTGCGCCCTATCCGAGCATTGGCAATATGGCGGCCAAGGGGCCCTGGAGCTGGCCCAGGCGGTGGTGGAAGCCTGCGAAGAGCCTTCTTCCCTGCGCTATCTCTATCCCCTGGACATGCCCCTTCGGGACCGGGTAGAAGCCATCGCCCGGGAAGTCTATGGGGCGGACGGGGTGGATTGGGCGCCCCTGGCCCTGGAGAGGGCCCAGGGCTTTGAATCTGACCCCAAATACGCCCAATACGCCACCATGATGGTAAAGACCCACCTGAGCCTGTCCCACGAACCCACCTGGAAGGGTGTGCCCAAGGGCTGGCGGCTCCCCATCCGGGATATCCTGGAATACGGCGGCGCCCAATTCCTTTGCCCCATGGCGGGCGCCATCAGCATGATGCCCGGCACCGGCTCCGACCCCGCCTACCGCCGGGTGGACGTGGATACCGCCACCGGCCAGGTGACCGGCCTGTTCTAGCCAGTCCAACCGAATCCGTCTATTTGAAAGGCAGGCGATCCCGATGCAGGAACAACGCATGATAAACGGCCGCATGGAGACCCTGGTCAGCGTGGATACCATGCGGCGCAGCGACGCCATGACCATCGCCGGGGGCGTCCCCAGCCTGGAGCTGATGGGCCGGGCGGCCCAGGGCATCTTCGACGCGGTGGCCTGGCGCGCCCCGGTGGCCATCCTGGCAGGGGGCGGCAACAACGGCGGGGACGGCTATGCCCTGGCCTGCCTCCTGGTGGGGGCGGGCATCCAAACCCGCGTCTACGCCCTATCGGATAAGCTCTCCCCCGACGGCCGCCATTACCAGGACAAGGCCCTGTCCCTGGGGGTGCCCATCCAGCCCTGGCGGGAGGATGTCGACCTTTCCGCCTATGCCATTCTGGTGGACGCCCTCCTGGGCACCGGCTTCCAGGGGAACGTAAGAAGCCCCCCGCGGGAGGCCATTATGGCCATCAACCGCAGCGGGGCTTACGTGGTCAGCGCGGATATCAGCAGCGGGCTCAACGGGGATACCGGCCAGGCGGAGCTGGCGGTCCAAGCAGACCTTACGGTATCCATCGGCTTTTATAAACTGGGCATGTTCCGGGGCCGGGGCCCGGAGGTCTCCGGCCGGCTGGTGAACGTGGACATCGGCATCCAGCTGGCGCAGGAACGCCTGGACGGCTAATCGTACCGGGCGACATTCAGGGTCAGGATCCTGGAAGGGGACGCCTGGCCCGTTTGCAGGTTTTGGGGCGCCGAAGCCAGCAGCATGAACCCCGCCGGGCCATACCGCCGGTCCAGCTCCCGGGCGTACGCCTCCTCCACGCGGACCTGCTGCACCCGGCCGGTCACCATGGCGGTGATCCCGGCCCCGCTCAGGTCCTTGGCTTCCTCCAGGGTGCATTCCAGCTGCAAAAAGCTCTCCCGGATGCAGGGCGCGTCCATGGTAGCGGCAGGCTCCAGGGTAAAGCCCCCCGCCTGGATCTCATCCAGGTCTTCCTGGTTGTACAGAATGGTTTTACACAGGCCCTCGTAGGCGGAAAGGGGCAGGAAATTCAGGCAGAATACCCCCTCCCGCAGGATGTTGGCATAGGTATGGGTATGCTGGAACAATCCGCCCAGCACCGCGAAAAAGGCGGTCTTATCCCCGTGGAAGCAGCTCCAGCTGTGAAAGCATACGTTGGGCCGGCCATTTTCCTTGCGGGTGGTGATGGCGAACAGGGCCTGGGGGATGCCCGCCGCGCATTCCAAATGGGATACGATGTCCCACTGCTCCGGATACCCCGGCTGGAAATGGCCGGGGCGTTCTGTTCCAACCTGAAGTTTCATGAGGCTATTGCTGGTTCTGGTAGAACATGGCCGCCCCCACCATGCCGGCGGCATTGCCCATTTGGGCGGGCACCACGTCACCATGGTTCTGGAAGAAGCACTTGGTATCCACATCCCGCCGCAAGGGCTCAAACAGGAACTCCCCAGCCCCGCTCACCCCGCCGCCAATGGCCACCACCTCCATATCCAGCAGGTTCATAATGGAGGCAATGGCAGAGCCCAAATGCCCCACATAGGCCCGGAACACCGCCAGGGCGGTGGGGTCTCCCGCCTTGGCGCAGTCGATGGCCACCTTGGCGGTCATGGCAGCAGGGTCGCCCTGGGTCCTTTCATAGAGCAGGCTGTCCGGCCGGATGGCCATGGCCTTGCGGGCCTCCCGGATCAGCGCCGTGGCGGAGCAATAGGCTTCGATGCACCCCTTTACCCCGCAGGTGCAGGCCTCCCCGCCGTCCACCAGCACCCCGTGGCCGGGCTCGATGCCGTTGCCCCGGCCGCCGCGGAACATTTTGCCGTTCAGGATGAAGCCGCCGCCGATCCCCGTGCCCAGGGTGTAAAGGGCCGCGGTTTTGCACCCTTGCAGGGCGCCCTTGTGGAGCTCCGCCAGCACGGCGGCGTCCGCGTCGTTGCCCAGGGCCACCGGTATGCCGGGAAAATGGGCCTGGATCCGCTCCTTCAGGGGCTCGTTATGGAACCCCAGGTTATAGGCGTCCAGCACCAGCTGGCCGTCCGGGGTGATGCTCCCCGGCACCGCGATGCCAATGCACTCCAGCGCATCCTCCCCAACGCCCGCTTCCCCCAGCATGGCCCGGATCTGTTGGGCGATGATGGCTGCCACCACCTCCCCGCCCCGCTGGAAGGGGACGCTTTTTTGCGCCAGCAGCTCCCATTGCTCATCCAATAGTCCCAATGCGATATTGGTTCCCCCAATGTCCACCCCGATCCGATACATACGCTTTGCTCCTTTTATCCTTTCCTGGTTCCCTCTGTTTGGGAAAAACGTCCCGTCATATCGATCTCATTCGCCCCGCAGCAACCCGGCGTCGAATTGCTCGCCGGGGTCGTAGCCCAGCCGCTTCAGCCGGAAATTCCTGGCCACCACCTCGATGACAATGGCCAAATTCCGCCCCGGGCTAACCGGGATCACCGAATTGGGCAGCGGCACCCCGAGGATCTCCACGGTGCGCATCTCCTCTGCGCCAATGCGGATATATTCCTGCTTTTCATTATAATATTCAAGATCCACCACCAATTCAATGGTCTTTTCCGGCAGCACCGCGCCTACGCCATACAAATAACGCACATCTACAATGCCGATGCCCCGCACCTCCATGAAATAGCGGGTTTGCTCCGGCGCCCGGCCTACCAGCTTGTCCCCGATGCGGCTCACCTCCACCACATCGTCCGCCACCAGCCGCTGGCCGGCCCGGATCATCTCCAGGGCCACCTCGCTTTTGCCCATGCCGCTTTCGCCCCGCAGCAGCACGCCCACGCCGAAAATATCCATCAGCACCCCGTGGGTGAGGATATGCCGGGATAGCTGCCGGGCCACGTAATTGCTGATAGCATGGCCTGCCTGGTCCGTATTGCAGGCCGCCCGGAACACGGGGATCTGATGCTCTCGGGCGCTGTGAAGCAGGGCCTCGGGGGGCATATTGTCCCTGGCGCATACCACGCAGGGAATCTCCAGCCCCATAAACCGGCTCATACGCTCCTTAAGCTCGTCCTGGGGCAGGCTATAGAGGTAATTCATCTCCGCGTTGCCGATCAGCTGCACCCGATGGGGGTCAAAGTGATCGTAAAACCCGGCGAATTGCAGGCCCGGCCGGCTGATCTCCGATGAACGGAAGCAGATGATACCCTTGCCCCGCTCCAGGATCTCCAGATCCAGCTGCTGAGCCAGTTCCTCGATGCGAATGTTTACAGTGGTCATGCTCTTATCCTTTCAGCAGCACCTGGTCGATGAGGTATGCAATGGCCATATCCTCGCAGGGCGGCAACACGAGATCCGCTATGGCCTTGAGCTCCGGCAGCGCGTTCCCGACCGCGCAGCCCAATCCCGCCCACTGGATCATCTCCGTATCCAGGGAATTGTCCCCCACCGCCGCCGTCTCCGCCTGGGCCACGCCCAGATGGGCCGCCAACAGGGCGGTGGCGCTGCCCTTATGGGCGCTGGGGTGGTTGAATTCGATAAACCCCTTGCTGGAGCCGGATACCTTGAGCAGGCCGTCGTATTGGGCCTGGAACTTTGGAATCCATTCCTGGGCCTGGCTGTCCTCGGCGATAAACAGCACCTTGGGCACGTCGGTCCATACCCGGCTACGGATCTCCGGATCCGCCCGATGGGGCAGGCCCAGCCGTTCGCAATATTTTTCGCCGAACAAGGAGGGCTTTTCCCAGATCACCCAGTCGCCCTGGTAAATATGGGCGTGGATCCCCAGCTCCCTGGCGCGCTCCAGCAGCTCCCGCACCAAGTCCGGGGGGATGGCGGTGGTATGGATGGGCTGATCCGTCCGGGTGTCCATGATGGTGGCCCCGCCATAGATGATCACCGGTCCCTGGATCCTGAGCTGCTTCCAAATATAGGAGGAGGCAAAATAGCCTCTGCCCGTGGATACGGTCACATATATCCCAGCCTCTCTGGCCCTTTCGATAGCGGCCAGATTGCGGGCCGGCACCTCCCGGGCGCCGGATGGGGCCAACGTGTCGTCGATATCCAGGACCAACAGCTTATACATACAGGGTTTCGGGTTCCTTTCACAAAAATTTACAACTTTCTGCATTCAATATATCACGCATCCGCGGAATTTTCCATATGGAAATGCAGGTATACCTGTTCTGCCGCCGGCAGGTTCATCCCCGGCGCCTGGCGCAGGGTTTCTACATCCGCCTGCTTAATGGCTTCCAGGGTCAGGAAGTGGTTGAACAGCGCCCGCTTCCGCTTCGGGCCGATGCCTTGGATCTGATCCAGCTGGCTCATCAAGGCATTCTTCCCCCTTAGGCTCCGGTGATAGGTGATGGCAAACCGGTGGGCCTCGTCCCGGATCCGCTGCAACAGATGCAGGGCCGGGTCCCGCCTGGATAATACCAACGGTTCCGGGTTCCCCGGCAGCAGGATGGTCTCGCTGCGCTCCGCCAGGCCGATGGCCGGAATATCCAGGCCAAACCGCTCCAGCACCGCCAGGGCCACCTTCAGCTGCTCCGCGCCGCCGTCCACCACCACCAGGTCCGGCAGCTCCCCAAACTTTTCGTCTCCATCCTGAGCCCGCTGGAACCGGCGGGTCAACACCTCTTCCATGGCCACCAGGTCGTTGCCTCCCGCTTCCTCCTTGATGCGGAAGCGGCGGTATTCCTTTGGCGCGGGCTGGCCGTTGCGGAACACCACCATGCCGGATACCGTATCCCGGCCCTGAATGTGGGAATTATCATAGCACTCCATCCGCGCGGGCAGCACCTCCAGCCCAATGGCCCCACACAGGGCCGCCAGGGCGCCTTCTCCCTTTTCCCAGGCCCGGTGCTCCAATTCCCGGGCTTTTTCTATGGCGTCCATGCCGTTTTGATAGGCCATATCCGCCTGCTTGCGCTTTTCCCCCCGCTGGGGACAAATCAACGCCGCTTTATGGCCCCGCTTTTCCGTAAGCCACGCCTCTATGGCCGCCGCGTCCTCGGGCAGCTCGTGCACCACGATCTCCGGAGGAATGGGCACGCCCTCGGCGTAATACTGCTTGAGGAACTCCCCCATGACCTCCGGCCCGCTCTCCTGGCCGCAGGCCATGCGCAGCCGCTCGGTGCCTACGATCTTCCCGCCCCGCACGAACAGGGCGAATACCACCGCATCCAAATCGTCCCGAGCCAGGGCGAACACGTCCCGCATGGCCCCGGCGGTGGAGATGGCCTGCTGCTTTTCCCCCAGGCCCCGCACCGCCTGGATCTGGTCCCGGAGCTGGGCCGCCCGCTCGAATTCCATGGCTTCCGATGCCCGGACCATGTCCTGGGTGAGCTTTTCGATGATCGGCTGGGTATGCCCCTCCAAAAAGCGGCATACGCTATCCAGCAGGGCATGGTATTCCGCCCGGCTCACCTTGCCGGAGCAGGGGGCGCAGCATTTCCCAAGGTGATACATCAGGCAAGGCCGCTCCCCCCGGGCGATGGCCTTGTGGATATCCTTTTTACAATGCCGCACGGGAAAGGAATCCCGGATCATATTCAAAGCGTCCCGCAGGGTCAGCGCGGACAGATACGGCCCAAAATAGCGGGCCCCGTCCTTTTGGATCTTGCGGACCACCTCAAAGCGGGGGAAATCCTGGCGGATATCCAGCCGCACATAGGGAAAATGCTTATCATCCTTCAGCAGCACGTTGTAGCGGGGCTGTAGGGATTTGATCAGGTTGCTCTCCAGGGTCAGGGCCTCGGTCTCGTTGGCGGTAAGGATATACTCGAAATCCTGGATGTGGGCCACCATGGCCGCCACCTTGGGGGGCTTTGGCCCGTTCTGGAAATACTGGCGAACCCGGTTCTTTAAATTGACCGCCTTTCCCACATAGATCACCTGGCCGGCGGCGTCATACATCCTGTATACCCCCGGCGCATCGGGCAATAATTTCAGCTTTTCTTGGATCACCTGGTTCATAGCAGCATTATACCCTATTTCCCGCCACAAAAAAAGAGCCCGCCGAAAGGGGCGGTGACATAGGAAAGCATCGGTCCATTTCCGTCCCATTCGCCCCGGCGCTGCGCCCCTGGAGGGGGTAGATTTGCGGCAGATGCGCGAAAGAGGAGCGGCTATTCCTCCCGACGATGACCATGCAGCTGCCCAAATATGCCTCCTCCGGGCGATGGGTTCCTATGCCACCGTCCCTAAGCCTGCCGCATCTACAAAAGCGCGGCCAAAAAGCAGGCGGACATACCCTTCTGCATGTCCGCCTACGATCAATGGACGCAACTAGCCTTCCTTTCGGCGCAGCAGCCCCATGGGCAAGCATACTCCGGCAGCCGCTCCCAATAGGGACAACAGGAACAATGCGCCTATGGCGAGGCCCAGCCCCGCTCTCAACCGCCACAGGAGCAGCCCCGCCGCCAGGAAAACCACCCCTACGGCACCGCAAACCGCCCCTGCAGCCCGGTTCGCATATTCCCAGGCCGCCTGGCTTGCCATGGCCTCCCCCACATGATAGCCGATCCGGGTATCCGGGTAAGGGGTACGCTTTCGCAAAAGCACATAGGCGATCAGCCCATACAGGATCGCCTCCAGGATAAACAAGCCCAATAGCGCCGGATGCATTCGCTCTGCTCTCCTTTGTTCCTTTGCTCCGGGATAGCGCCGGTCATCTGCCCGGACCCCATCCCAGCCTTCTGGCCCACCGGGCGGCACGGCGAAGCAGGGCTTTCGTCGCCCTGCCCACGCTCCATAGGGGGATTCACCGCAGCCGGCTCACCGGCAGGATATGCCATAGCTCGCCGGCATATTCCCGGATGGTGCGGTCGCTGGAGAACTTGCCCGCGCTGGCGGTGTTTATCAGGCACTTGCGGCCGAAAGCCATCCGGTCCTGATAATCCCGGTTGGCCCGGAGCTTGGCTTCCACATAGGGCAGGAAGTCCAGCAGGTGATAATAATGATCCGCCCGGTGCCAGCTGGCCCCGTTGAGGATGGAATCGTACAGCTCCCGGAACATGCCGGTATTGTCATCCTGTACCGTGCCGTTCACCAGGGTATCCAACGCCCGGCGCACCCGGTATTCCCGGTCGTAGATGGCCCGGGGATTGTAGGTATCCCGAATGGCCTCGATATCCTCCACCCGGGCGCCGAAGATATAGTTGTTCTCCTCCCCCGCCTCAGCTACGATCTCGATATTGGCCCCATCATAGGTGCCCAGGGTCACCGTACCGTTGAGCATGAACTTCATGTTGCCCGTGCCGCTGGCCTCGGTGCCCGCCGGGGAGATCTGCTCGGATACGTCCGCCGCGGGGATGATATGCTCCGCGTAGGAGCAATTGTAATTCTGCACAAAGACCACCCGCAGCTTATCCTGTACCGCAGGGTCGTTGTTGACCATCTTGGCGATCTCGTTGATATACTTGATCACGCTCTTGGCCCGGGCATAGCCGGGGGCCGCCTTGGCCCCGAAGATAAAGGCCGTGGGCGTGAAGTTTTGCAGGCTCCCATCCTTGAGGGAATAGTAAATGTCCACAATGCTCAGGGCGTTGAGCAGCTGCCGCTTATATTCGTGCATCCGCTTCACCTGGATATCGAACAGGAAGTTGGAGGGGATGTTTACCCCTTCCCGCTCCCGGATGATGGCGGAAAGCTGCTCCTTCTTCTGCTGCTTGATGGCGTTGAACCGGGCGATGGTGGCATCGTCCATGTGGTTTTTAAGCCCTTGGAGCAGATCCAGATCCAGCAGGAAGTCCCGGCTGCCCAGCCGGTCCTCGATCAGCTCGGTCAGCTCCGGGTTGCACAGGCCCAACCAGCGGCGCTGGGTGATGCCGTTGGTCTTGTTGCAGAATTTCTCCGGATACAGGGCGTACCAGTCCGGCAACAGCTCCCGCTTGATCAGCTCGCTATGGATCTTGGCCACGCCGTTCACATAGGTGCTGCCGTATACCGCCAGCCGGGCCATATGGATCTGGCCGTCGGTGGCGATTTGCATCCGGGAGATCCGGGCTTCATCCGCCCCCTTGGCCCGCAGCTCCCCGTTCATCTTATCGTTGATCCGGCTGATCAGCTCGGTGATCTCCGGCACCACGGAGCGCATCAGGTCATAGCCCCACTTCTCCAAGGCTTCGCTCATCAGGGTGTGGTTGGTGTAATTGAAGGTCTTGCGGGTGATATCAAAGGCCGCGTCAAAGTCCATGCCCTCCTTCATCAGCAGCCGGGTCAATTCCGGGATGGAGATGGTGGGATGGGTATCGTTGAGCTGGATGGCGCAATGGGCGGCAAACCCGCTCAAATCATTGCCCCGCACCCGCTTATAGCGCCGGATGATATCCTGTAGGCTGGCGCTGGAGAGGAAATACTGCTGCTTGAGCCGCAGCCGCTTACCCTCGTAGGTGGAATCGTTGGGATAGAGCACCCGGGTGATATCCTCCACCTTGTTCTTTTCCCGGACGGCCAGGTCGTATTCCTGGTTGTTGAACAGGGCGAAGTCAAACTCCTCCACCGGTTCGCTCTGCCACAGGCGCAGGGTCCCCACATTGCGGGTATGGTACCCCACGATGGGCATATCGTAGGGCACGGCCAGGACCGTCTGATCCGCAAAGGTGACGGCGATGGTTTTATCATCCCGCCGGCGGGACCAGGGATCCCCATACCGCTGCCAGTCGTCCGCCTTTTCCACCTGGAAGCCGTTTTCAATGGTCTGCTTGAACAAGCCGAATTTATACCGGATGCCATACCCGTCCAAGGGGAGGTCCAGGGTAGCCGCGCTATCCAGGAAACAGGCGGCCAAGCGGCCCAGGCCGCCGTTGCCCAAGGCCGCGTCCTCGATATCTTCCATCACGGACAGATCGGCGCCCCGGGCCCGCAGGAGCTTGCGCATCTCGTCCAGCAAGCCCAGGCAGTATAAGTTGTTGAACACCATGCGGCCCATCAGATATTCCGCGCTGAAATAATATGCCCGGCGCACCATTTCATGGGCGCGGCGGGACCTGCGCCAATCGTCCGACATGCCGTACATCACCGCATCCGCCAAAGCCTTATGCAGCTGAATGGTATTGGCTTCGCACAGGTCGATCTGGTAATCGCTGCGCAGCTGCTCTTCCATGCGACGCAGGATCATGGTGGGTTCCATCATAAGCAATTACTCCCCCTAAACATAAAAATGAAACGGTGTAGGAAGGCCCCCGGGGAATGCGCGCCCCGCTGGACGCTGCCTCCCGGCAAAACAGCCTGCAAATCGAGACCCGTGGCGGCGGCCCAAATTTCGCCTGCCAGCCCTGTCTCCAACCTCGCCATCCTTTCCCGCCTATTTAAAAAATACGATTGGATTATATCACAATCCCATTCGCCTTGCAATGCGCTTCCCCGCCCGGGGCCGATAAAAAACGACAATATTCGTATGGCGACATAACAATTTTTGGTTGACGCGCCCTTGCCCGGCGTTTATCATTAAGGTATGGAAGGATTATCCAACAAGGAGGGACAAGCCATGGAAGCCAGGCGAAAGGCCCAGGAACAATCCACCGGCGACATCGGCCGGGCGCTTCATAGCCTTAACCATACCTATAACATCTGTATGCAGCTTACTCTGGGAAAGTATGGGTTATATCCCGGGCAGCCCCAGGTCCTCTTTGCCCTAAAGGAGTTGGGCAGGCCCACCCAAAATGAGCTGGCCGCCACCCTGGGGGTTGGTAAGGCCTCCGCTGGGATCTCCGTGCGCAGGCTGGAAAGCGGCGGTTTTGTCAAGCGGGTGCGGGACAAGCAGGACACCCGCTGCATCCGTTTGCAGCTCACCCAAAAAGGCGAAGAATATGCCCGCTGGTGCGAGATCGATTACAATATGTTCTTCACCACCATGCTGGAAACCTTTTCCGCCGAGGAGCGGGAAGCGGCTTTGGTCATGCTCAAGCGCATGGAGGCCAGCCTGGCCGGGCTGAAGGACCGCTTGGAGCATTGACGGGCCCGCAGGGGGCGGCGGCGGGCGCGCTACGCGCGCCGGGGAGCCGGCCGGCAATATGCCGGCCGGCTCCTGGTTTTGCCGGGGCGCAGCCCCAGCAAAACCGCCGCCGCCCCCTCGCGGGCCTTAGGTATAGATCCGGACCCGGCCTTCGAACACCCGCTTCAGGGTATCCGCCAGGTCCTGAGCCACCCCCCCGGAAAGGTCATATACGGTGATCCGCTCCGGCGCCAACCCCACCAACACGCTCATAACCCCATCCCCCGTGCAGCGGGCGTAATCGATGCGGCTGTCCTGATCGTCCGTCATGGTGCAACTGCCGTCCGGATTTAGCACGATGTACACATCCCGCACCTGGGGCGAACGGAGCTGAACAAAAGCCGAGAGCACCTGCATCAGCTCCCAATATTCCTCGTGAAGCAGCAGCTCCTCCGCCGCCCGCATGACGCAGTTTTCCCACTCCCGCAGCACATCCTGCATCCGGAAGCGCATAAACCCTTCCAGGTTTAGATGTTTCTCCTCCGCGTAAAACCCCATCAGCTCCCGTAGAATTGCGTCCGCGCCGGCGTGCTTCGGGCACTCCCTGGATAGCTTTACCGCTTCCGGCAGGATCCTTCGTTTTTCCTCCAGCCCCAGGGGTAAGTCGTTTACCATGCGGGCCAATTCAAAATGGGCCAGATCCCATAGCAGTATCCCCTGCAACACCCGGCACCACCGCTCTAGATCCCCCGTCTGTTCAATGGAAAACCGCACGTGGTCCTTGCCCGCCTCCAGCTGCCCTAGAATACCTTCATCCCCCGGATCTAGGGCCGTCAGCCTGCGCAAAGCCAGCTTGCCGATGTCCACTTGATATTCCCGTGTGCCCGCTGAGCACGATTGCGCCATACGCTTCTCCTTCTTCCTTACGAGCCGCCCGTTCTGCCGGCGGGTCTCCTTTTTTGCAGGATATGCCGCGGGCCGGCCAGGTGTGTTATCTGCCTTAGTATGCCATTGGCCGGGCCCCATGTTTCAAAGAAAAATTTCCCACGCATTTCCCACAATTTGTCTTGATCGTTATACAATAAACAGCGCTTGACAAAATGCGCCTTTCTGCTTATACTATCTATATTCTTGTTTATGCTGCTAGGGTTTGTGGGTTGCAGGTAACCCTAACCCTAAATGTATGGTTTTCCCTTTTGTCCGTCCTTTGTTTATCTTAGGGCGGGCATTTTTTTTGCGGGGTTCGGATTATTATTTCCCTTCCGATTTTTTTGTTTGTCCACCGGCTTGGCAAAATCGTAATAAAAAGCGGCCTTCCAGGCGTTTTCGCCCTTCGGCCGCTTTATGTTTTCCGGACGCCAAGGCCCGGCGCCCATCATCCTTCCTTGCCCCACAAGCCCATGAGCCTGGCATATAACTCCACGCCCACCAATAGGTTCTTCTCATCGAAATCAAACCTGCAATTGTGGAGGGGCTGCTGGTTTTTTCCGCCCTGAATCCCCAGGAACACAAACAATCCGGGAATGCTCTGCTGATAGTAGGCGAAATCCTCCGCCGCCATTACCGGTTCTACCAGCTCCACATCCTCCATGCTATCCAGATAGGTGTAAAAGTCCTCCACCAAGGGTCTGGGATTGTTCACGCAGGGATAGTGCATCAATTCCTTGAACTCGAACTTTGCCCCGGTGGCCATGGACAGGCCCTGTACCATGGAGCCCACCCGCTGCCGCAGCTGCTCATATACCGCCGGGCTGAACACCCGCAGCGTGCCGCTGAGTTTCACCTCGTCGGCAATCACATTATGGGCCACGCCGCCCTGGATCTTCCCGATGGTCAGCAGCACGTCCTGGTGGGGATCCACGTTTCGGGTGATGGCGGTTTGCAAAACGGTGATCAGCTCCGCCGCGCATACGATGGCGTCAACGCCCATCTGGGGACTGGCGCCATGGGCGCTTTTCCCATGAACCAGCATATCAAACTCGCAGGTTTGGGCCATCATGGGGCCCCAGCGCACCCCCACCTTGCCGGCTGTGACCGTAGGCCATACGTGCATCCCATAGATCCGGTCCACATGGGGATTTTCCAGCGCCCCCTCCTGGATCATGATGCGGGCGCCTCCCTTCCCCTCTTCCGCCGGCTGAAACAGCAGCACCACATTCTTTGTCAGCTTATTCCGGTTAGCTTGGAGCAGCCTGGCAGCCAGCAGCAGCATGGTCATATGCCCGTCGTGGCCGCAACCATGCATACTGCCCGGATGGGTGGAAGCGTAGGGCGCCTCCGTCAGTTCGCTGGTGGGGATCCCGTCCATATCCGCCCTTAGGGCGATGGTTTCCCGGGCGTCCGGGGCAAAAAAAACCGCCTTGATGCCCGTGGTGGCCATGGTTTCCAACCGGTCGGGTTGGCAGGCCTCCAGCTGCTGCATAACGAATGCATGGGTCTTAAACAGATCGAACCCGGTCTCTGGGATCCTGTGCAGATCCTGACGGATCTGGATACAATCCTGCAAAAGGGTTTGCACCTGAGGATGCAGTTGCATAAAATCGAAAAACCTCTCTTCCTGACCGCCGGCTAAAATGGGCATGGATGCTATGCTGGATGATAGAATTGGGATGGACCCTGGAACGCCTTTCCTGACGCGGCGGGTCCGGACCCGCCCGCTGAAGGGGCAGCCTCCTGCCCATATGGGGCGTTCGTCTGATAGTCCTAGCTTAACACATGCCACTGCGCTTTTCAATGGCCCTTGCCGGATTTCCTGTATCCTTGGGGCTTGGGCCCGGCCGCCCCCCTTGCCAAAAGCCCGGCCAGGCTCCCCGCCGCCAGCAACGCCGGCAGGATCCAGGATCCCGGCTGGCCGGTCTTGGGAAGGGATAAGGCCCAGCCTTCGTTCTCCCCTTCCCCTTGGGGAATGGGTATGCTGGGGACGTCTTGCCCTATACCGGCCGCTTCTGAATCGCCGGGCTGTTGGCCGGGGATAACCGGCGCATTGGATCCTGTGTCCGGAAGCTCCGGAACGCTGGGCGGGCTGCTCCCAAGGGTGTACCAATCATCCGCATCCGCCGCCACATACAGGCCCTGGGCAATCCATTCCTCTGCCGGCGCTTCCCGGTATCGTCCGCCCTCCAGCAGCAGCCCGGCGCCGCCTTCCACCTTGCCGTCCAGCTGGGCTTGCGCCCCCGCCGTTATGGTCAACGCGCCGCTTTCCAGCCTGAGCGCCGTATCCCCCGCTATCCTGCCTTCGCCATCCAGCTCCACGTCCCATTCAGGCGCGGCATGTATCCGCAAAGCCACGCCTCCCGGCAGGGTCGCCTGGATGGATGCATCTTCCAAATGCAAGAAGCTTTTCTCCCCTGGGCCTACCTCCTGTCCATATGCGCCGGTACGAAGATATAGCCCGCCCAGCTTCCCTTGGATCTGGGTTTTTCCGTCCAACGTCAGGCTGCCGGCCAACTTCTCCACCGCAAACCCCATCGCCGTGCCAATGAGCCGGCCGCCGTCCAGTTCCAGCGCCTGGTCCGAATCATCCCGCAGGGCCGTTCCACCTTGGATCCATATCTCTCCGCCATATTCCTGTATGGATATCTTGCCGGTTTCGTTCACGATGGCGGTCCCGTTGGGATCGGTGGCCCGGTATTCCCCGCTTTGTATGGTTAACCCCCGCTGGGATTGGACCAAAATGCCCTGCATTGTTCCCTGGATTCCTCCGCCGGGCTTGCTGCTTTTCAGGGTCAGGGCGCCGGATCCCGTATGGGTCAAAGCCGTATCCCCGGTTCCCGTCAATACGTTCCCGTTTAAATCCAGGGTAAGCGAATACATCCCTCTATAATTCACAGACTCCTGAACGGGCTCCAGCAATGTGATCTGGGCAAAACGATAGGCCACCTGGTCCAGGGCTTCCTGCAACGAAGCATAGTAGGCTTCCCGGGCCTGGGACCCCATACCCTGCTGGAGCCGGACGGCTTTCCCGTCTATGGCCCGAACGGTATTCCCCAGCAGCAGGGCGAAACACAAGCACAACTCCATCGAAATGCAAACGATCTTACGCAAGAAAACAGCCCCTTTATCATATTAAATGATTATATAGGAAAATATGTTCTGCAAATTCGCTAAAATGTGGAAAAACTGTTCTATTAAGTTGTTATATTGAATAATTCGTCTGTCAATGGAATCATACCATAAAAAAAGAGGAATCGCAACGGAGCCATTCCTCAATTGGTAGGTTTTTTGGATCAGCACCAGCAGCAACAGGGAATGCCAAAGCTGCTAAAGCACATTGCGCCTGCACAAATATCGCAGGGGCTGCAATTGGCCTGGAATGGGCCTGTTTGCCTGGCATAGGGGTTGCCGGTATGCCGGATGGTATTGTATGCGCTGGCGTATTCCGCATTGCCGGGCTCCTGCTGATAGGCGATGGTCAGGTATTCCCGCGCCTTATCGAACCAGCCCTGGCGCAGATAGATGATCCCATACAAATAATACCATTCTGCATTGCGGATGGAAATGCTGTCCAGCACCGCCTTGGCTGCCTGAAGGTTATTCTGACCCAAAAACGCCCTGGCCCTGGCGAATTCGGTGGCGTTGGGCCCGGCGTAGGCGCTGCCGCCGCCGCTATACCCGCCCCCGTAGCCCTGGCTGCTGCCCGGGCCCCGGTTGGCGCTGCCGCTGGTCTTTTTGGTGAGGAACTCGTACGCCTCGTTGATCTCCACCAGCTTTTCGTTGGCCACAGCCTTCAGGTCCGGGTCTGTATACCGGTCCGGATGGTATTTTTTCACCAGCTGCAAGTAGGCTGCCCGGATCTCCTCTTGGGTTGCATTTTCATTTACGCCCAGAACTTTATAGGGATTGTTCATCCTGATCCTCCAAAACGCGCCGGGTATTCCCCGGGCATCCTACATATATAATATTATCCAACAAGCCCTTGTGCAAGTCTATCCCCAGCAATTCATAGGCGTCCGCCGCCTCGTTCAGGGATAGGTGCAATAAGAACGCCGCCCGCTCTTTTCCTGCCCCGGCCGCCAGGAAGGGATTGTAGGCCCCCTTGGCCCGGTCTTTATCCCGGTCGTCCCAGGCGTCTATCAAATACACCCACCGGCCAAGATGGTACAGCACATGGGGCATCACCCGTCCGCCCCTGCCTGTAAGGGGCGCCGCCTCCCCCACCGCCCGCATCATGCGGGCAAAGGCATCCGCCGGCGCGTCCAACTCCTTGCAGTTCTCCCGCTCCAGGGCCGTCATTTCCCGGATCCCCGCCGCCACAGCCTGTGCCAGCTCCGGCGCGCGCCGTTCCGCACCCCGGGCGTATCCCCGCCATGCCAGCCGGCCCAGCCCGGCAAGGGGCTTGCGTTCGTCCCGCCAATCGTCCTGCAGCTTATACCAGCTGAGCAAAACGTTCAGATCCGCCCCATAGGCCACCGGCCAGCAGGGGGAGGCCATGGGCCGCTTCGGGGCGGGCTTATAGGGGCAGCGGGCCATGTCCCACGCCCCAAGGCCCTCTGCGCCGGACAGCAAAAGGGAAATGAACGCGCAATCATAGCTGAGACCCAGCCGGGCCGTTTGGCCATAGCTATGCCCCAGCTCCCTGCACAGGCCGCAATACCACGCCTTATATTCCTTTTCCTCCCGGATCCGCAATTCCGGCCGGCAGGGGCCGATATATCCAAACATGTTCTCCAGCCCTGTTTCTCATTCATTCAGGTTTATTGTACCATTTTTCCAGCATTGTACAACGATTTTTTGGCAGCCATGTGTTATTTGTGCTACGAAATTGAAAAGCGGTTTGAAATGCGCCCGTATATCTGCTATAATTTGTAATATATCATGCCGCGTTATGCGCGGCAAAATAAGGAGGATATAAAATGAAGAAATTTCTTGCGATCTTCCTGGCGCTGATCTTTGCCCTCTCCATGGTGGCCTGCGCCCAACAGACCCCCGCCGAAGAGGCGCCCGCAGAAGAAGCGCCTGCGGAAGAGACCCCCGCGGAAGAAGCGCCGGCGGAAGAAGCGCCCGCAGAAGAAGCGGCTGACGGTACCTATGAAATCGCCTTGGTCACCGATATCGGCAACATCGACGACAAGTCCTTCAACCAGGGCTCCTGGGAAGGCGTCGTAGAGTATGCCGAGGCCAATGGCAAGACCTACAACTACTATCGTCCCTCCGAGGATAGCGACGAGGCCCGGATCGAGTCCATCGAGACCGCTATCTCCAAGGGCGCCAAGGTTGTGGTTATGCCTGGTTACCTGTTCGGGCCCGCTGTACAGACCGTACAGGCCGAGTATCCTGACGTAATGTTCCTGGGCATCGACATGGGCCTGGGCGATGTGCCCGAACCCACCGCCAATGTGTCCCTGATCACCTATCAGGAGGAGCAGGCGGGCTATCTGGCCGGCTATGCCGCCGTGCAGGACGGCTATCGTAAGCTGGGCTTCCTGGGCGGTATCGACGTTCCCGCCGTTATCCGCTATGGCTATGGCTTCCTCCAGGGCGTCAATGCCGCGGCTGTGGAGCTGGGCGTTGTGGACGAGGTGTCCGTGAAGTACTGGTATTCCGGCAGCTTCACCGCCACCGATGAGATCAAGACCAAGATGAGCGGCTGGTACACCGAGGGTACGGAAGTGGTATTCTCCTGCGGCGGCGGCATCTACCTCTCCGCTGTGGGCGCTGCCCAGGAGGCCAATGCCAAGGTCATCGGCGTGGACGTGGACCAGAGCGCCGAGTCCGAGCTGATCATCACCTCCGCTATGAAGGAGCTCAAGAACTCCGTGGTCATGGCCCTGACCGCCCTGTATGACAACGGCGGCGCTTGGCCCGCCGAGTACGCCGGCACCGAGCAGAAGCTGGGCGCTGCCCAGGATTGCGTGGGCCTGCCCACCGCCGAGGGCTCCTGGCGGCTGACCAACTACACCGTGGAGCAGTACAACGAGCTCTTCGCCAAGGTAAAGAGCGGCGAGATCACCATCTCCAGCGACACCGAGAACGCGCCTGCCGTGGAGATCGCCGTGGAGTACCAGAACGACTAATCAACCCTAGATCTGCCTAGTATTAGGCGAATTTGCGGGGCTGGGCCTTAGCCCGGCCCCCTTTTATATCAACTTCGGAATCATCATTTTTATTATGCTATTTTAGCCCTCATTTCTAAACAAAAGGGGATCACACATGAGCGAATACGTCATTGAGATGCTGAATATCACCAAGGAATTCCCCGGCATCAAGGCAAACGACAATATCACCCTGCAGCTCAAGCAGGGGGAGGTTCACGCCCTGCTTGGTGAAAACGGCGCGGGGAAATCCACCCTGATGAGCGTCCTGTTTGGCTTATATCAGCCTGAAGCCGGCACCATCAAAAAAAATGGCCAGGTGGTCCACATCAAGGACCCCAACGATGCGAACGATTTGAACATTGGCATGGTCCATCAGCACTTTAAGCTGGTGGAGGTATTTACCGTGCTGGATAATATCATCCTGGGCGTGGAGCCCAACAAGGCCGGCTTCCTTCAAAAAAAGGAAGCCCGGGAAAAGGTCATAGCCCTTTCCGAGCGTTATGGCCTCAAGGTGGACCCGGATGCCCTGATCGAGGATATTTCCGTGGGTATGCAGCAGCGGGTAGAGATCCTGAAAATGCTTTACCGGGACAATGAGATCCTGATCTTCGATGAGCCCACCGCCGTGCTGACCCCCCAGGAGATCGACGAGCTGATGGAGATCATGCGCTCCTTTACCAAGGAAGGCAAATCCATCCTGTTCATCACCCACAAGCTCAACGAGATCATGGCGGTGGCGGATCGCTGCACCGTGCTGCGCAAGGGCAAATGCATCGGCACCGTGAATATCAAGGACACCACCAAGGAGGAGCTCTCCCAGATGATGGTAGGCCGCCCCGTGAGCTTTGCCGTGGAAAAGCAGCCGGCGGCTCCCGGCCAGGTGGTGCTGGACGTAAAGGGGGTCACCGTTCCCAGCCGTCTCCATAAAAACAACGCGGTGAAAAACGTATCCTTGCAGGTCCACCAAGGGGAGATCGTCTGCCTGGCGGGCATCGAGGGCAACGGCCAGACGGAATTCGTTTCCGCCCTGACGGGGCTGGAAAAGCTCAGCGCAGGCCACATCTCCCTTTGCGGCCACGAGATCACCGCCGCCCACATCCGGGAGCGTAGCAAGCTGGGCATGAGCCATATCCCCGAGGACCGGCATAAGTACGGCCTGATCCTGGACTATACCCTGGAGGAGAACCTGGTGCTGCAACGGTATTGGCAGCCGGAATTTCAGCGGCATGGCTTCCTGCGCAAGGGCATGATCCGCCAATACGCGGAAAAGCTGATCCAGCAATACGATATCCGCTCCGGCCAGGGGCCGGTCACCGTTGCCCGCAGCATGTCCGGCGGCAACCAGCAAAAGGCCATTATCGCCCGGGAGGTGGACAAGGGGCCGGAGCTGCTGGTGGCGGTCCAGCCCACCCGCGGCCTGGATGTTGGCGCCATCGAATACATCCACAAGCAGCTGGTGGCCCAGCGGGACGCCGGCAAGGCCATTCTGCTGGTATCCCTGGAGCTGGATGAGGTGATGAACGTCAGCGACCGGATCCTGGTGATGTACGAAGGGGAGATCGTCGGCGAGTTTGATCCCAAGGTTACCAGCGTAAACGAGCTGGGCCTGTATATGGCGGGCGCCAAACGGCAGCCTTCGCCTGGGAAGGAGGAGATCGCGTGAAAACCAAGCTGAAGCACTTGATCCATAGCGCAGGCTTTACCAGCTGCCTTGCCTCCATCGCCTCCATCCTGTTGGGGCTATTGGTGGGCCTGGTTTTGCTCTATGCCTTCAACGCCCCCTTTGCCCTCTACGGCTTCAAGCAGATCCTTACCGCCGGGTTCTCGGCCCTGGACAAGCTGGCCAAGGTGCTCTATCAGGCCGCGCCCCTGATTATGACGGGCTTGAGCGTGGGTTTTGCCTTCAAGACCGGCCTGTTCAACATCGGCGCCCCGGGCCAATATACCATCGGCGCCTTCTTCGCCCTTACCGCGGCCATCCAATTCCAGCAGCCCTGGTATATCGCCATGCTGGCCGGCATGATCGGCGGCGCCATTTGGGGGCTATTCCCCGGCCTGTTTAAGGCCCTGTTCAACGTGAACGAGGTCATTACCTCCATCATGTTCAACTGGATCGGCCTTTTCGCCGTCAACCTGGCCATCAACAACATGCCCATGATGCTGGCCAACTATTGGGGAGCCTCCAACAAGGACCGTACCGCCGCCCTTTCCTCGGCCAATCCCCAGGCCATCCTGCCCAAGCTGGGCCTGGACGAGCTGATGGATTCCCGCTATATCAACATCGGCATCTTCATCGCCATCTTCGTAGCCATCCTGATTTGGATCATCCTGTCCAAAACCACCTTCGGCTATGAGCTCAAGGCCTGCGGCTACAACCGCAACGCCAGCATCTACGCCGGCATCAATGCCAAGCGGAATATCATCCTTTCCACCATCATTGCCGGCGGGCTTTCCGGCATTGGCGGCGGCATCTATTACCTGAGCGGCACCGCCCAGTATACCCTGGTCAAAACCCTGCTGCCCATGGGCTTCAACGGCATCCCCACCGCCCTACTGGCCTCGTCCCATCCCTTGGGAACCATTTTTAGCGCCATCTTCATCTCCTACATACAGGTCGGCGGCGACGCCATGCAGCCGGAATTCGTCAAGGAGATCATCGATATCATTATTGCGGCCATCATCTATCTGGCGGCCTTCGCCTTGTTGATGCGCACCCTGATCGCCAGGTTGTTCAAGCCCAAGTCCATGGGCAACGTCAACGAGGAAGACGCTGCCAATCCCGCCGTGCAAAAGGAGGCCGAAGCATGAAGATCGTATCCGATATCCTCAGCGCTACCATCGTCTTTGCCGTCCCGCTGCTGCTGGTGGCCCTGGGCGGCATGTTCTCCGAGCGCAGCGGCATCGTCAACATCGCCCTGGAGGGCATCATGGTGGTGGGCGCCCTGTTCAGCTGCCTGGCCCTTCGCAGCCTGGATGCCTCCGGCTTTGGCCCGGCCCATCCCCAGCTGGGGATGCTGATCGCCATCCTGGCGGCCGCCCTCACCGGCGCCCTGTTTTCCCTGCTGCTGGCCTTTGCCTCCGTCCACTTAAAAGCAGACCAGACCATCGGCGGCACGGCCCTCAATATGCTGGCGCCCGCCCTGGCCATTACCGTCACCTGGGCCATTCAAGGCCAGGGCCAAACCACCATCCTGATCCCCACTTGGGTGCGGATCACCCAGGCCAACTTCGGCCTGGAGGTGCAGGATACCTTCCTGCAAAACCTGGTGTTCAAGAGCTTTTACCTGACCACGCCTCTGGCCCTATTGCTGCTGGTCGTGTCCGCGGTGGTGCTGTATAAGACCCGCTTCGGCCTGCGGCTGCGCAGCTGCGGCGAGCATCCCCAGGCGGCGGATTCCGTGGGCATCAACGTGTACCGGATGCGCTACGCAGGGGTGTTCATCTCCGGCCTGCTGGGCGGCATCGGCGGCCTGGCCTATACCGTAGCCGCCGGCTCCGGCTTCCAGTCCGCAGTAGCAGGCTATGGCTTCCTGGCCCTGGCGGTGATGATCTTCGGCAACTGGAAGCCCCTAAACATCCTGGGAGCCTCCCTGTTCTTTGCCCTGTTCAAGATCATCGGCTCCTACAGCGCCAGCATCCCCTTCCTTCCCAGCTTTGAGAACGTGAAGTCCAGCGAGTATATCTACCTGATGCTGCCCTACATCGTCACCATGATCGTGCTGATCCTGACTTCCAAGAAATCCAGGGCGCCCAAAGCGGAAGGCATCCCCTACGACAAAGGACAGCGCTGAGTATGGCCAAGCTATATTTCCGGTATGGCGCCATGAGCTCCTCCAAGACCGCCAACGCTATCATGGTAAAATACAACTATGGCGAGCAGGGCCAGCGCGCCCTGCTGGTCAAGCCCGCCGTGGATATGCGGGACGGTATGCGCACCATCCGTTCCCGCTCCGGCCTGTCGGACGCCTGCGTCCTCTTCCATGAGATGGATCTGGATGCCATCAAGGCCCACGCCTACGATTGTATCATCGTGGACGAGGCCCAATTCCTCACCCGGGAAGAGGTCTACCTGTTGACGGAGCTGGTGGACGAATATAACGTTCCTGTGATCTGCTATGGGCTGCGGGTGGATTTCCAGGGGAAGCTCTTTGAGGGCAGCAAATGGCTGTTGGCCTGGGCGGATACCATCGAAGAGGTCAAAACCATTTGCTGGTGCGGCCGCAAAGCCACCTTCAACGCAAGGCTGGATGGCCGTGGCGGCATCACAAAAGTTGGCGAGCAAGTCGTATTGGGCGCCAGCGATAAATATGTAGGTCTTTGCAGGCGGCACTGGAAGCAGGGGGATCCTGGTCCAGGCCACCGGAAGGGAGAATAAACAACTATGCGATTTTACGTTGCAAGCGGCTTGTCCAACCGGGAACGGGCAAAGGACATGATCCGCTTCCTGTCCAGTCGAGGCCATACCCCGACCTATGATTGGACGGAGCATGGAGATGTGCGAGGCCAGGGGCTGGATCGGCTGCAGGCTGTGGCAACCAGCGAAACCAGCGCCGTGCGGGATGCAGAGTTCGTGTTGGTGCTGCTTCCTGGAGGACAGGGCACCCATACAGAGCTGGGCATCGCTTTGGCCACCCGTTCCAATAAGCGGATCCTGCTTTGGTCGGAAACGGGAAAGGAATTCTTGGACAATGGGGATACCTGCGTATTCTATCACCATATGTCCATCGAGCAGATCACCTGCTCCTTTGAGGCCCTTAAGGAAAAGCTTCGCGATTCCTTATAGCGCCCGGCTCCATGCTGTAAAACGCCCTGCCTTCTCCTTTTTTGGCAGGGCGTTTCCTCGTTGAAATGGATCGCTTCTTTCTAGCAGTCTCTCCCTTTTCCCTCCCGGAGCAGACCCTTTCCGCCTGCCGCCGCAAGGATACGGCCCTCCTGCGCATAGCTTCTTCGCAAATGCAAAAGCGCCCCGTCCTTCCATAGGGACGGGGTACTTTCTTTGGCAGGGATATGCCGGGCCGGCCGCAGAGGAATCCGTACAGTGGATGCCCGGCCGGCCTCCTGGGAACGCCTGCGGGGTTACTTCTTGCCGAACAGGTTGGAGAAGAAGTTCCCCACGGAAGAGAAGAAATTGCTGATCTTCTCCCCGATGGCGGATACGGTCTCCTTAGCCGCGTTGGCCTTTTGCACGGTCTCCGCCAGGGACACCAGCTTGCTTTGCAGGGCGTTCACATCCAGCTTTTCCAGCCGGCGGCACAGGGTCAGCAGCTGTTCCACCTGGCTGTCGGAGATCACCACATTATATTGCTCCGCGATCTTCCGGATCTCGGCCCGCACATCGTCATCCGACATGTTTTGGGTCTGGTCCAGAATTTTCTTGAGCTCGTTGATCAGCTCCGTGGCTTCCTCGCTGCCAATGTATTCCGCCAATTCCCCGGTGAGCACCAACTCCTCCGCGCCAATGGTCTTGGCAAGGTCCGACAGGGTGGTGCCGGTGATGCTCTCATAGGCCCGGTAGATGCCGGTTAGGGCGGCGGTGCCGGATACGTCAAAGGGCGCCGTCACCATGACCCGGGCGTCCGTGATGCCAGCGGTGGTCAGGGCGTTGGCGTACATTTGCTCCGTGCACCAATTGATATGCTTGGTGGAGATGGATAGGCCGGAACCCGGCTCCAGCGTGGTAATGTATACGCAGGAGAGGGCCACGCTGCCGATCTTTTTCTCGGAAACCAGCCCCTCCAGATAGGCCCGCTCATCCTGATTGGTTACGGTGATCTCCTGAACGCTGCCCCGCTCCAATCCGAAATCCGCATAGACCTGCGCAATCTGGGACTCGTCCAGGTTAGCGCCGATGGCTACCCGGGACAGCCCCGCATCCAATGCAAATGCCGGCGCCGCCAGCCCCAGCAGAAACAGAAACGCCAGCGCGCCTGCGATCCATTTTTTCATGGTATAAACCTCCATACAGCCATTGCCGTTAATAGTCCCATTGCTTCTGTCGGGATCAATTGCCTTATATTATACCACATTCCCAGCCGCCTTTTTTTAACGCAATGTGAATATTCTCCGCTTCTAGCTGATAAAAAGGCGTAAATTCAGCTTTGAGGCCAAATTGCTTCCAGTAAACGTTTCTTTTCTTTTTCCTGTAGCGAACAAAAGAATCCCCCGCAACCTAAGGCAAGCCTACCCCCGGTCTTGAATCGCCGGCGGCATAAAAAAAGCGGCAGGCTCCTATCCTCCCGCTCTATGGGCAGCAAACAAAAAGTCACGGCCCGGAATTTGGCGGCCGTCCCCCGGATTGTCCAATGGGCCGGCTGCTATTCCTCATCCCCCAAGGCGCTGCTCCATAGGCCGCCACGCTCCTTTCCGCCCCCACAGGGCTCATCGGCCGGCCGCAGGCGGGTCAAGCCCCCCACGGCCGGCCGATGAGCCCGCGTTTTATGCTGCGGCCGCAAGGCAAAGCCGGGCTGTTCCAGCCTTTGGGAACAACCCGGCCTGCATCCGCTGCCGGCATATCCCGCCGCAGCGCCTTACATATCGCAGGTCATCATCTGGATGATCTCCCGGTCGGTTTCCCGCATACCGTCCCGGCCCAGGCGGGCGATGTTGCGGATGGTGTTTTCCACCCCTGCCGCCACCAGGCCGTCCCCGTTGTAGAACTGCTGGCCGTGCAGGTACATGTCGTAGCCCAGGATCCCCGCGTCCACCGCGGTGGCGATCTTGGCCGCGCAGGAGGCCTTGGCGCCGTCGCAAACGATGCCGGAGGTGATGGCCAAGGTGTTCACAATGGTATGGGCCACCCCGGAATAGCCGCCGCCCCGCAGATAGGCAATGCCCGCTCCCGCGCCAGCGCCCGCACTGACCGCTCCGCAATAGGCGGACAGGGCGCCGATGCCGCTCTTTTGATGGATGGCGCACAGGTTGGAGATCAACAGGGCCCGATACAGCTGCTCCTGGGTAACGTGGAGGGTCTGGGCGTATTCGATCACCGGCAGGGAGGCGGTCAAGCCCTGGTTCCCGCTGCCGGAATTGATCACCACCGGCAGCTCGCACCCGTTCATCCGGGCGTCGGAGCCGGCGGCTGCCCGGGCCTTGGCCCGGTTGCGCACCTCGTCCCCATAGCTCTCCAGCAGCACGGAGCCGATGTTCGCCCCGTAATCCCCCCGGAGCCCCTCCTGGGAAATGGCCGTGTTAAAGGTGATCTGCCGGTCCAGCACGTCCTTTACGTCCGCAAGGTCCGCGCCCATGGCAAAGGCATAGATGCCTTCCACGCTCAGCAGGTCATAATCCGGCTTATCCTCCTCTTCCTGCGGGCTATCCCCTTTTGGCAGCTGATCCAGCTGGACGGGTTGGCCGTCCTTTTCGATGGAAACGATGTTGGTGTGGGCGTTGGCGATCCGGACCGCCGCCTGGGAGTCCCCCGCAAACACCTGTACCTTAAGATCCAGCACCAATCCATTTTCCGCCGGCCGCACCTCAAACGCCGTATCGGCCAAATACGCGGGCAGGGCTTTTTTCTGCTCATCCTTCACCTGAGACAGAACCTCCAGCTTTTTCCCCGGGTCCCCCGCTAGAATGCCGATGGCCGCCGCCGCTTCTATACCCCGGCAGCCGTCCGTGTTGGGCACGATCACGCTCTTTACGTTTTTGATGATATTCCCGCTGGCCTCCACAATGACCCGATCCGGCAGCGCGCCCAACACGGACCGCGCCACGGCAGCGCAATAGGCGATGGCGATGGGTTCGGTACATCCCATCGCCGGCACCAGTTCGCGCTGCAAGATTTGGACATATACGGAATAACGGGCATCATCCCGCCCCATGGGCCGGGGCGTTTCCTGGGCCTTTTTGGCCCGACAATCTGACGTATGCATACATTCATTATAGGATATCCCCCGCCTTTTGCCAAGGGGGGATCTATCCTATCATGGGGCCCCGGTCACATGCTCTGCAAAATCTCCAGGCATTCCCCGAACCGCTGGAAATGGACGATCTCCCGCTCCCGCAAAAACCGCAAGGGACATAGGATCGCAGCGTCATCCGTAAGGGTCATCAGGTGTTCATAGGTGGCGCGGGCCTTTTGCTCCGCCGCCATGTCCTCCACGATATCCGCAATGGGGTCCCCCGTGCATTGGATATAGCTGGCGGTAAAGGGCACGCCATCCGGGTTGGCCGGGAACACGCCCTTGCTATGCATGGTATAATAGCCCAGCAAGCCGGCGGCTTCCATATCCGCCAGGGAGGCGTCCCGGATGCACTGGAAGATCATGGTGCCGATCATTTCCCAATGGGCCAGCTCCTCCGTGCCGATGTCGTTGCAGGTGGCTTTAACCCGGTTATCCGGCATGGAAAACCGCTGGGTCAAATATCGCATACCCGCCCCCAGCTCGCTGTCCGGGCCGCCGTATTGGGCCATCAGCGCCTTGGCCATGCGGGGATTGGGGGTGGTGATGTTTACGGGGTATTCCAGTTTTTTCTGATAGATCCACATATTCTTTTCTCCTCTTTCTTACTCCCAAGGCCATTGGCTGGATACATAGCACCCCACGTCCGTAGGGGAATGGCCGAAGTTCATCAGGGGGCCAAACTGGGCTTCATAGGCCTTGATCAGCTCCATGAGCATGTTGCCGTAATACAGATAATCTGCCCGGGCGGCTTCATCCTCCGGATGGGTGTCCAAATATAGGTTCAGTTCCACTGCCACAAATTGATATTCGCTGATCTTGCGGATCAGCTCGCTCTGACTCAAGCCGTTCATGTTTTACCTCCTCAGCCCACCAGTTCCGGGAAAAGGGTGCCGCTTTGCAGGGCCTCGCAGGGGCAAAAGCCGCTGGCGTACTGCTGGATGGGGAATTGGATCTGGGCCAGCGCCGGCTGGGCCGCAGCCCCAAAGCTATCGCAGGGTTGGTTGGCAGCCTCCCCCGCCGGCACCACTACGCCTGTGGCGGCACATGGCGGCTGCAGGTTGCACGAAACACACCTGCCGTTGGTATTGCGCATCATATGGGTTCCTCCTTGGATATTCGGCTATCCTGTATCAGGCGCCGGTTCTATGCTGCATAGTATGCATACATAGGGATAACCGTTCCTGATGGAGCCATGGAAAATCCATAGCGCTCCATACGCCTCTATGCTATACTTACATAGAGAAAAAGTCGATCAGGAGGCGTACAAGCATGGCGGTTTCCATTTGCAAAGCGATCTTACAGGGGGAGCTGCAAAGGGTATGGGCGCTGGTTACGGACGTATCCGGTTACGCGGCATGGCGCGGGGACCTGGATCGGACCCAGGTGTTGAGCGAAGCCCAATTTGTAGAATATACGAAGGGCGGCTACGCCACCACCTTTACGGTTACGGCCTGCGAGCCCTATAGCCGCTGGGAATTCGACCTGGAGAATCAGCGCATCCGGGGCCACTGGACGGGACGCTTCAGGGCGCAGGGCAATACCACCCAGGTGGAATTCACCGAGGAGGCGATCCCAAAGAACAAGCTGCTTTCTCCCTTTGTCAAGCCCTACCTGAAGCGGCAACAGGCCCGTTTCCTTGCCGACCTGGCCGGGGCATTGGAAAAATAACCCCGCAACAAAACGCAAACAGCCCGTTCCGCATAAGCGCGAACGGGCTGTTTACAGGTTATCGCTTACAGCTCCAGCTCCAAATATACCGGGCAATGGTCGCTGCCGAATATATCCGAACGGATCCCCGCCCCGGCGATCCGCGGGGCCAGATCCTGGGAGACCAGGAAATAGTCGATTCGCCACCCCGCGTTATTTTTGCGGGCGTTGAAGCGGTAGCTCCACCAGGAATACGCCCCTATGGCGTCTGGGTAAAGGTAGCGGAAGGTATCTATGAACCCGGCTTCCAGGAGCCTGCCGAACTTTTCCCGCTCCTGGTCGGAAAAGCCCGCCTTGCCGCGGTTTGGGCCGGGGTTTTTCAAATCGATCTCCCGGTGGGCCACGTTCAGGTCGCCGCACAGGATCACGGACTTCTCCTGGGCCAGATTGGATAGATAGGCCCGCATATCGTCCTCGAACGCCATCCGGTAGTCGATCCGCTTAAGCTCCTCCTGGGCATTGGGGGAATAGCAGGTCACCAGGTAAAAATCAGGGTATGTCAGGGTGATCACCCGGCCTTCGTCCCGGTGGGCGTCCGAAAGGCCGTAGGCAACGGACAAGGGACCTTCCCGGGCAAAGATGGCGGTACCGGCATAGCC
>OJRG01000320.1_pt1 | contig 29673 bp, 27 predicted proteins | sample 1599121 | NCBI WGS metagenome assembly OJRG01 (sample SAMN03922528, study PRJEB24848) | human gut metagenome | isolation source: stool sample | host: Homo sapiens | place: Germany | collected 2010-05
ATGTATCCCCCCGCTTCGTGTGCCCTATTCTCTCATAGGGAGGGGCACATTGTGCGCCCGCCAACCTAAATAGGCAATACTTTTTTCAATGATCCCGCATTGGGCAAACCGCCACGGGACGATGCTCGTCATCGTCCCGTGGGTCTTTCCGCAAATCCCATCATGGCATTGGTCCAATCGTTTCGGAACGGTCAAGACCGTTCCCTACAAATCCGCGTTTCCCATTTGCGTTTTCCCCTCACGAAGCCTCCGTAGGGGCGCATTCTATATGCGCCCGTGCAGGCTGCCGCCGGCCAGGAGTCCGTGGAAGCGCCCATGCCCGGCAACATCATGGATGTGCGGGTCAAGGTGGGCGACGCGGTGAAGAGCGGCGATGTGCTGGCCATTTTGGAAGCGATGAAGATGGAAAATGAGATCATGGCCCCCCGGGATGGCAAGGTGGTGGCCGTAAACGTGGCCAAGGGCGCTACCGTCAATTCCGGCGACGTGCTGGTGGTGCTGGCCTAAGGCGTGTCCCCGCCCTCCCGGCGCGCCCGACCAGCCGCCGGGGGAGCGCCCCATTCGCCCAGGCCCGGACGAATGGGGCCCAACATGGCTGCTTATAAGCCATGCCGACTGACCTAAGGAGTTCTTCATGCAGAATTATATCGAACCAATTCAGGACTTTCTTAAGTCCACGGGTTTTTCTCAGCTGGTCGAAAATCCGCTGTGCCTGGTGATGATCGCCATCGCCTGCCTGTTGATGTATTTGGCCATCGTGAAGAAGTACGAACCCATGCTGCTGTTGACCATCGCCTTCGGTATGCTGCTGACCAACCTGCCCGGCGCCAACATGTACCATACCTACCTCTATGAGGGCGGACATGTGAACTGGGCCCAGTTCAGCCAGGATGCGGGCTTGATCGACTATCTGTACCTGGGCGTGAAGCTGGGGATCTACCCATCCCTGATCTTCATGGGGGTAGGCGCCATGACGGACTTTGGCCCCTTGATCGCCAACCCCCGCAGCCTGCTGCTGGGCGCGGCTGCCCAGCTGGGCATCTTCGTGGCCTTCATGGGCGCGCTGGCCCTTTCCGATATTTTCCCCGGGATCCAGTTTGGCTATAACGAAGCCGCGTCCATCGGCATCATCGGCGGCGCGGACGGCCCCACGGCCATCTATGTGACCTCCCAGTTGGCCCCGGCCCTCCTGGGCCCCATCGCGGTGGCGGCCTATAGCTACATGGCCCTGGTCCCCGTGATCCAGCCCCCCATCATGAAGGCGCTGACCACCAAGGCGGAACGCAAGATCGTCATGAAACAGCTTCGCCCGGTTTCCAAGGCGGAAAAGATCGTATTCCCCATCGTGGTGACCATTTTCGTTTCCCTGCTCCTGCCCTCCGCCGCGCCGTTGATCGGTATGCTGATGCTGGGCAACCTGTTCCGGGAATGCGGGGTGGTGGACCGCCTCAGCAAAACCGCTCAGAACGAGCTGATCAACATCGTTACCATTTTCCTGGGGGTTTCCGTTGGCGCCACCGCCACCGCCGAAGCCTTCCTCAACGGGCAGACCTTGGGCATCTTCGCCATGGGCGTGATCGCATTCGCCTTTGGTACGGCTGGCGGCGTGCTGCTTGCCAAGCTGATGAACCTGTTCTCCAAGGATAAGATCAATCCCCTTATCGGCTCCGCCGGCGTATCCGCCGTGCCCATGGCCGCCCGGGTATCCCAGGTGGTGGGCCAGAAGGAGAATCCCGGTAACTTCCTGCTCATGCATGCCATGGGCCCCAATGTGGCCGGCGTTATCGGCAGCGCCATTGCCGCGGGCGTGTTCCTGGCGCTGTTCCTCTAATGCCCGTGCCCTCTACCGTCTTTTAGGAGGTTTATTGAATGGCACATAAACTCATGATCACCGATACCATCCTGCGCGATGCCCACCAGTCCCAGGCGGCCACCCGTATGCGGGTGGAGGATATGCTCCCCGCCTGCGATATCCTGGACAGCATCGGCTATTATTCCCTGGAATGCTGGGGCGGCGCCACCTTTGACAGCTGCCTGCGCTTCCTGAACGAAGATCCCTGGGACCGGCTCCGCAAGCTGAAGAAGGCACTGCCCCATACCAAGCTGCAGATGCTGTTCCGGGGCCAGAACATCCTGGGCTACAAGCACTATGCCGACGACGTGGTGGAGCAGTTCTGCCGCAAGGCCATTGAAAACGGCATCGATGTGATCCGTATTTTCGACGCCCTGAACGATGTGCGCAACCTGGAAGCCGCCATCAAGTACACCAAGAAGTACGGCGGCATCTGCGAGCCCGCCATCAGCTACACCATCAGCCCGGTACACAACGAGGATTATTTCGTCAAGCTGGCCAAGGAACTGGTGCAGATGGGCGCGGACAATATCTGCATCAAGGATATGGCCAACCTGCTGCTGCCCTATGACGCCTATTCCCTGGTGAAGCGGCTCAAGAGCGAGGTGGATGTGCCCATTCACCTGCATACCCACAACACCACCGGCACCGGCGATATGACCTACCTGATGGCCGTGCAGGCGGGGGTGGATATCGTGGATTGCGCCCTGTCCCCCTTGGCCAACGGTACGTCCCAGCCCGCCACGGAATCCCTGGTGGCGACCCTGAAGGGGACGGAATACGATACCGGCTACGACCTGGAGCTGCTGGCCAAGGCGGCTAAGCATTTCCGCGGCGTGGCCCAGAAGCTCAAGGAGCAGGGCAGCCTGGACCCCAAGGTGCTCAGCGTGGATACCAACACCCTGATCTACCAGGTGCCCGGCGGTATGCTCAGCAACCTGATCTCCCAGCTGAAGCAGGCGGGGAAGGAGGAGAAGTACTATGACGTGCTGGCGGAGATCCCGGTGGTGCGCAAGGACTTCGGCTATCCGCCCCTGGTGACCCCCACCAGCCAGATCGTAGGCACCCAGGCTGTGTTCAACGTGCTCATGGGCCGGTACAAGACCTTCCCCAAGGAGTCCAAGGCTTTGCTGGCCGGCGAATACGGCGCCCTGCCCGGCGAGGTCAACGAGGAAGTGCGCAAGATGGCCATTGGCGACAAGGAGCCCATTACCTGCCGCCCGGCCGATCTCCTGGCTCCCGAGCTGGATAAATACCGGGAGGAGATCAAGGACTACATGGAGCAGGAAGAGGACGTGCTCAGCTACGCCCTGTTCCCCCAGGTGGCCATGAAGTTCTTCGAGGCCAGGAAGGCGGCCCGGGAACCCAAGCCCGCAGAACCCGCGCCCGCCCCGGCGCCTGCACCGGTTGCGGCCCCCGCGCCTGCGCCTGCTGCGCCCGCCGGCGTCACCACCCTGTATGTGGAGGATCTCTCCATCTAACAACCCTTACATGCTGGAAGGGGGCTGGAACATCCGGCCCCCTTTTTGCGTGCCGGAAAGGGGGAACGGCCTTTGCCTCTCGCATTCGCTCCCGGGAGAAGCAGGAGGCTCCTTGAGGGTTCACCCCTGATTAGGGCCGGATGGGTCCTAAGGGGTTACCCCGGCTTTAGAACGGCTGCAGGGCAGGCGGTTTCAGCCCCGTTTGCGCTGCCGAAGGCTGTTCCGGCCAACCGGAACCGGCTTTGGCGGCGCAAGGCGGGAATCCGCGGGGAGAAGCCCCTGTACCCGGCCCCACGGAAGGCAGGGGAACCAGGCGTCCAGGCTTGCCGCCTGTTTCACAGCCAAGAGGGAACGGGGACATACGGCCCTTTTTCGCCGGCCCAGGGGAAGCTGCCGCCAACTTCCATGCGCTTCCATTGGCGGGGTAAATCCGCAGCGGCTTCCCGCATGACAGGCGCCGGGGCCTATGATGACCCCGAAAAGGCGGGGCAACGCGCACCCGCCCACCGTTTCCCGGCTTAGAGAAAGGGGAATGGGTGGTGACCCCATGCCCATCCGAAATGCTTTCCCCCGGCAGCGAACCGATGGCAAAAGGAAGCTTTCATTTGCTTGCCTGTGCTGCAAGAATTGCATCCTATGGATTTTTTGTTGCCTTTTTTCCGGTGATTTGCTACAATAATGCAAGTACATGCAATTCTAGCGTCATTCTTGAAGGAGGCTCCTGGCGGATATGCACATCATGCTCACCAATGACGATGGGGTTTATGCCTATGGGATCCTGGCCCTGGCCAAGGCGTTGCTGCGCCAGGGGGAGAACCGGATCAGCATTGTGGCGCCGGACCGCGAGCAAAGCGGTACCGCCCATTCGTTTACCTTTTTAACCCCCTTGCACGCTGAATCCACCAATCTGGAAGGGCTGGACGTGGGGACCGCCTTCCGGGTAAACGGCACGCCCACGGACTGTGTGAAGGTCGGGACCAGCAACCTGATGGGGGATAAGCCGGATTGTCTGATATCCGGGATCAATCATGGGCAAAATCTGGGCATAGACACCACCTATTCCGGCACGGTATCCGCCGCGCTGGAGGGGGCGCTGCTGGGGATCCCCAGCATGGCGGTATCCCTGGTGGGGAGCATGAGAAAGCTGGGGGAGAAGAAGCAGGCCTTTTTTGACGCGGCGGCGGACATCGCCGCAGAGCTGTTGCCCCGTTTCCTGAAAAGCGGTAGCCTGCTGTGGAACGTCAACATCCCCGCCCTGCCCAGGGAACAGTTGAAGGGCGTCCGTTTTACGCCCCTTGCCCGGCAGATCTACGACGGGATATACGAGGAGCGGGAGGACCCACGGGGCCGGCGGTATTTTTGGACGCCGGTCAGCGTGCACTATACCCACGACGCCCAGACGGATTGCGATATCCGCTGGGTGCAGGAAGGATATGTAGCCGTTACGCCCCTGGTGCAGGATATGACGGATTACCAAGCCTTGCAGCGGATGCAGAACGAGGCGGAATAAGTAGAGGAGAGAATATATGGAAAACGCGGATCTGCTGGTTCGAATCAACCAAAATTTCAGCAGCTTCAGCAAAGGGCAACGGCTCTTGGCCAACTATATTATGGAGAATTACGACAAGGCGGCCTTTGTGACGGCCTCCCGTATGGGGCATACGGTGGGGGTCAGCGAGTCCACGGTGGTGCGTTTTGCCTATGCCCTGGGCTATGATGGCTATCCTGAATTGCAGCGGGCCTTGCAGGAGCTGATCCGCAACCGGCTTACCGCCGTGCAACGGATCCAGCTGACCTCCGAGCTGGACGAGGACGAGATCCTGACCAACGTGCTCAAAAGCGATATCGCCAACCTTCGGGCCACCATCGATACGGCGGATAACGCCACCTTCAACCGGGTGGTGGACGAGCTGTTCCAGGCGAAGAAGGTCTACATCGTGGGCATGAAAAGCGCGTCGCCCTTGGCGCAGTTTTTGGGCTATTACCTGGGGTTCGTGCTGGACAACGTGGTGACGGTTAACGCTTCCTTTGGGGACGCCTACGAGAGCATGATCCGGGTGGGTCCGGAGGATCTATGCGTGGGCATCAGCTTCCCCCGGTATTCCTCCCGGACCGTAGAAGCCCTTTCCTTTGCCAAGAGCATGGGGGCCAAGGTCGTGGCCATTACGGACGGCATGTTTTCCCCCATTGCGGAATTGGCGGATTACGTGCTACTGGCCCATAGCGACATGGCTTCCTTTGCCGATTCCCTGACGGCGCCCTTGAGCCTGATCAACGCCATGATCGTGGCGGCAAGTATGCGTAGGCGGGACGATGTATACGACCGGCTGGATCAGCTGGAAAACCTCTGGCGCAGGCAAAAGGTCTATATGGCCGCCCGGGGGACAGACGGGGGAACGGAGCGGGATCGATGAAGCGGATCGCGGTGATCGGCGGCGGCCCGGCCGGTATGCTGGCCGCAGCGGAGTCGGCCGGCATGGGGAACCAGGTCATCCTGCTGGAGCAAAACGAGAAAACAGGCAAGAAGCTCTATATCACCGGCAAGGGCCGTTGCAACCTGACCAACGCCTGCCCGGTGGAGGAAATGTTCGACAACATTCCCCGCAACCCCAAGTTCCTGTACAGCGCCCTGTACGGCTTTACCAACCGGGACGTGATGGCCCTGGTGGAGTCCATGGGGGTCAAGCTGAAGGTGGAGCGGGGCCAGCGGGTGTTTCCGGAATCGGATCGCGCCAGCGATGTGATCAAGGCCTTTAACGCCTACATGCAGGCCAAAGGCGTGGAGGTGCGGCTGCACAGCCGTGTGGAGGCGTTGAAAACGGACCAAGGGGGCTTCATCGTAACGGTCAACGGCCAGGAGCTACCCGTTGCAGCGGTGATTTTGGCCACCGGCGGGAAAAGCTATCCTTCAACGGGCTCGGATGGTTCCGGGTATGAATTGGCCCGGCGCTTGGGCCATACCCTCGTCCCCTGCAAGCCCTCCCTGGTGCCCCTGGAGACGGAAGAGGCCTGGCCGCAAAAGGCCATGGGCCTTTCTTTGCGGAACGTGCGGCTCCAGGCCATGCAACGGGGCAGGACGGTGTTTTCCGAGCTGGGGGAGCTGCTGTTTACCCACTTCGGGGTATCGGGCCCGCTGGTGCTGTCTGCCAGCAGCCGCATCGCGGAGGATCCAAGGGGCTGCCGCCTTTCCATCGATCTGAAGCCCGGCTTGGACCCGGAGGCCTTGGACCGGCGGGTGCAGCGGGATTTTGAAAAGAATAACCGGCGGCAGTTTGCCAATAGCCTAGGGGAGCTTTTGCCGGCCAAGCTCATACCGGTGCTGGTGGAGCTTTCCGGGATACCGGGGGATATGGGCGTTAGCAGCATTACCCGGGCCCAGCGGCAGCGGTTTTGCGGGCTGCTGAAGGACTTGCCGTTGACCGTGAAGGGCCCCCGGGACATCCAGGAAGCGGTGATCACCCGGGGCGGCATCCCGGTGAAGGAGGTGGACCCGTCCACCATGGGCTCCAAGCTGGTGAAGGGCTTGTACTTTGCCGGGGAGATGCTGGATGTGGACGCCTATACCGGCGGCTTCAATTTGCAGATCGCCTGCTCCACCGGGGTGTTGGCCGGACGCAGCGCGGGCGCGGCCGAAAGGGGATAAATGTAGCCATGTATTTGAATATCGCAATCGACGGCCCTGCAGGGGCGGGGAAGAGCACCATCGCCAAGGCGGTGGCACAGGCGCTGGGCATCCTGTACCTGGACACGGGGGCCATGTATCGGGCCATGGCCCTGAAAGCCCTGCGGGCAGGGGTTGACCCCCAGGACCCGGAATCGGTGGAACCATTGCTACCGGATACGGATATCTTCGCAAGGAACATAGACGGGGTGCAGCATACCTATCTGGACGGGGAGGATGTATCCCAGCTGCTGCGGACCCAGGAAATGGCCAGGGCCGCCTCGGACATAAGCGCCATACCCCAGGTGCGCATCAAGCTGGCCCAGGTGCAGCGTGCCGTGGCCCAGGCGGGGGATGTGGTGATGGATGGGCGGGAGATCGGCTCCTATGTGCTGCCGGATACGCCCCATAAGTTCTTTGTGACCGCGTCCCTGGAGGAGCGGGCCAGACGCCGCTGGACCGAGCTGCAGGCAGCCGGGAAGGCCGGCGGCCGCACCTTGGCAGACATTCAGGCGGAGGTAGCCCAGCGGGATTACAACGATTCCCACCGGGCGTTTGCACCCTTGGTGCAGGTGCCCGACGCGGTGGTGATCGACACCACCCATATGTCCATTTCCCAGGCGGTGGATGCGGTGCTGAATAAATTGCCGGGCAAAGGCGAGGTGGAGCCAACATGATCTATTTTTTTGGGAAATATATCCTAGGCCCGTTCATTCTCCTTTTTTGGCGGCCCCGGGTATTCGGTGGGAAGCATCTCAACGTGAAAGGCCCCGCCATTTTTATCGCCAACCATCTCTCCATGGCGGACCCGCTTCTGATCGCCCTTTTAAGCCCCCGGGTGGTTCATTTCATGGCCAAAAAGGAGATCTTCCAAAACCCCATCGGGCGGTGGTTTTTCCGGGCTTTGTTCGCCTTCCCCATCAACCGGAAAACGGCGGATCTGGCTTCCTTGCGCAACGCTATGACGGTACTGCACCAGGGAAAGGTGTTTGGGATCTTCCCGGAGGGCAAGCGCTCCATTACCTATGCGCTGGATGAGCTGGAGCATGGGGCCGCGTTTTTGGCCCTAAGGAGCGGGGCGCCCCTGGTGCCCATCTACATCCATCCCAGCAGCTATCGCACCTGCCGGCCCAAGGTTTATGTCGGAGAACCCTTAAATCCGGCAGCCATCGTGGAAGGCGTGTCCCGGCCGGAACAGGCCGGGGTGCTGACGGCGGCCATGGAAGCCGCCCTGCTGGATAACCGGGAGAAACTGGAGGCGGCCCTATGCAGGTGATCCCGGCCAAGCATATCGGATTTTGTTTCGGGGTGGAGCGGGCCATCTCCCTGGCCAGGGAGGCTGCCGCAAAGGGCTGCGTCTATACCTACGGCGCCCTGATCCACAATGGGGACGTGATTGCCAGGCTGGAGCAGGAGGGCATCCATGCGGCGGAACGCTTGGAGGATATCCCGGAGGGGGCTACGGCGGTGATCCGCTCCCATGGCCTTTCTCCAACGGAACGGCGGGCATTGGAACGGCGGGCGGGCAAGGTATGGGACGCGACCTGCCCCTTTGTGGCCCGGATCCATAGCATCGTTGCGGAGCAGGCAGAAGCGGGCCGGACGATTCTGCTCTTCGGCGCGGCCGCCCATCCGGAGGTGCGGGGCATTGCCGGCTATGGGGAAAGGAGCCGGGTATATATCCTGGAAGGGGTGGAGGACGCCCGGGCGCTGCCGCCGGTGGACCAGGCTTGCCTGGTTTCCCAGACCACGGCCAAGGTGACGGATTTCCAGATGGTGGAAGAAATATTGCGAAAAAAGATAAAAGATTTGAAAGTATTTCATACCATCTGCACGGAGACCCAACAGCGGCAGGAAGAAGTGGAAACGCTAAGTAAAAAATGCACGCGCATATTGGTGGTTGGTGGACATGATAGTTCTAATACGCAAAAGTTGGCTGCCGTATGCAAAAAAAACTGTAAACATGTGCAATCTATAGCCAACCTTGAAGAAGTTTTGCTTGAAAATATTGATACAAATGATATAATAGGGGTTGTTGGAGGCGCGTCGACGCCGAATTGGATAATAATGGAGGTTATAACAAGGATGAGCGAACTGGAAAAGACGATGGCTGAAAGCCCCGAATTGGAAAAGGTAGAGGCGGAGGAAGCAGCTACCGTCGAGACGTCCGTGCCGGCCGAGGCCGCCGCAGCGGAGCCTGTGGAAGCCCCCGCGGCGGAAGCACCTGTAGCCGAAGAAGCGGCCGAACCCAGCTTTGAGGAAGCATTCGAAAAGACCTTGGTTCGTATTCGGAATGGGCAGATCATCAAGGGCACGGTGCTTCAAATTGTAAATGGTGAAGTTGGTATTGATATCGGCTACAAAGCGGATGGCTATATCCCACGGAGCGAATTCTCTGCTGACCCCGATGTCGATCCCGCGGATACCATCAAGGTGGGCGATGAGATCGAGGTGGAAGTCCTCAAGGTAAACGACGGCGAAGGCAACGTGCTTCTCTCCCGCAAGAATGTAGAGAGCAAAAAGCTTTGGGACAACCTGATGGAGGATGAGGACATCCAAAATAAGGTGTTCGAAGGCGTTGGTAAGGAAGTGGTCAAGGGCGGCCTGATCGCCACCATCGAAGGTATTCGCGCCTTTATCCCCGCTTCCCAGCTTTCCACCAAATATGTTGAGAACATCGGCGACTATGTAGGCCAGACTTTGAGCCTCAAGGTCATCGAAGTGGACAAGGCCCGCAAGCGCATCGTGGCTTCCCACAAGGCCGTTATGCTGGAAGAGGCTGAAGCCCGCCGCAAGGAGCTGTGGAGCAAGCTGGTGGTTGGTTCCAAGGTGCATGGCGTGGTTCGCCGCATCACCGACTTCGGCGCGTTTGTGGATATCGGCGGCATCGACGGCCTGGTGCATGTGACCGACGTGGCCTGGGGCCGGGTCAAGCATCCTTCTGACGTGCTGTCCATCGGCCAGGAAATCGAAGTCCTCATCCGGGATGTGGATGTGGAAAAGCAGCGGGTATCCCTGGGCTATAAGCAGCTGCAGCCCAAGCCCTGGACCATGGCGGATCAGAAGTATCCCGTTGGCTCCATCGTAGAGGGCAAGGTGGTGCGCATCGTACCCTTTGGCGCCTTTGTGGCCCTGGAGCCCACCATCGACGGCCTGATCCACATTTCCCAAGTGGGCGTCAAGCGGATCGAAAAGGTAGAAGACGAGATCAACGTGGGCGACATGGTTCGCTGCAAGGTGCTGGATGTAAATCCCGAGGCCAAGCGCATCAGCCTGAGCCGGCGGGAAGTCATCCTGGAGGAGAATCCTGAGATCGCTGAGCAGCTGGCTGCCGAGCGCGCCGAGCGGGAGCGCATCGCCCAGGAGCGGGCTGAGCAGCGGGCCGCGGCCAACGAAGCCCGCGCCCGTCAGCAGCAGGAGCGCAGCGAGCGCAGTGAGCGGGCCGAGCGGGTCGAGCGGGCTGAGCGCGCCACCTCCGGCGAGCGCCGGGAGCGCCGTCCCCGCCGGGAGGACGCGGATTACGATCTGCCTCCCGTACAGCAGTCCACCACTTCCTTGGCGGATCTGTTCTCCGGCTTCAAGCCCATGGACGAGTAACGGGATAATGCATAGCAAAAGCCCCCAAGTTTTGGGGGCTTTTTTCTGTGGCAAGGGCGCGGCGCAGAGGGCTTTATGGAAGGGGATTGGCCCTTGGCCGGCTATTGGATGCGCTTTGCAAAACGGATCCGACGAGGCCGCCCTAGAGCAGGGGGGCGAACAAGCGGAGCACTTGCTGGGTGATCCGGTAGAAGAACCCGCCCTTGCACTCTTCCAGGCGTACCAGATGGCATTTTTGCAGGATATTCAGATAGTCCGCCTTGATGTCTTGGATGCAAGGGCAATCATACAGCAGGCACCCGCATTCAAAATGCAGATACAGGCTGCGATAATCCATATTGACGCTACCCACGGAGGCGATGCTGTCATCGGAAACGGACACCTTTGCGTGCATGAATCCCGGCGTAAATTCATAAATGCGCACCCCGGCTTCGATCAGCTCCGGATAATAGGAACGGGTGGTTTGATGGACGGGGGGTTTATCCGGGATGTAGGGGGTAATGATCCGCACATCCACGCCGCTTTTGGCGGCCAGGGTTAGGGCCCGCATCAGGATATCGTCTATGATAAGGTAGGGCGTGGCGATATACACATAGTCCTGGGCGGACTGGATGATGCGAAGATAGGCGCTATGGCCGGTAAGCTCCTGGTCCATGGGGCTGTCCGCATAAGGCTGGACAATGCCCTGGCTGTCCTGGGAGAGAGGGGGAAGGTCCGTAGGATACAGGCTTAGCACCGAGCTGAGGTCCAGCTCTTCCCAATAATCCCACAGCTGCAAAAACATCAGCGTAAAGCTCCAGGCAGCCTTCCCTTGAAGGCATAGAGCAGCATCCTGCCAATAGCCGTGCTTTTCATAGGCGTTGATATATTCATCCGCCAGGTTTGCGCCTCCTGTAAACGCCACTTTGCCGTCGATCACCAGGATCTTGCGGTGGTCCCGCTGGTTTTGCACTGAGGACAGGAAGGGCTGGAAGGGATGAAACTTGCGGCATTGAATGCCTTTGGCTTCCAGGGTTTTATGGTAGTTGGAGGGCAGGGTCAAAAAGCAGCCCACGTCGTCGTACATGACCCGCACGTCCAAGCCTTCTTTGGCCTTACGCTCCAGGATCTCCAAAATGGAATTCCACATGGTGCCTTCTTCGATGATGAAGAATTCCAGGAAGATATATTTCTCGGCTTTTTCCAGCTCCGGCAGGAGCCGGGAGAAAAACGCCTGGCCGGGGCTCAGGTATTCGCTTTGGGTATGGTCGTAAGCAGGGTAGCCGCAGGTGCCGTGCATATATTTGAGCAAAGGGCTGTACTTTCCCACGTTTCCGGAAAAGGCCATGCCGGATTCCGCGTTGGGCAGGTAGAAAATAGGCCGCAATACATCCCGACGCCTGGCCAAAAGCTTGCGCATAAAATTGGTGCCCCTTTGCAGGCTATATAAAAGGTAGAGCAATCCGCCCACGATGGGTACCAGCAGAATCAAAAACACCCATGTTAATTTGGCGTTGGGGTCCCCTTGCTTGGAAATGATATGGAGCACTGTGCCGATGCTGATCACGGTCAACAAGCCCCGGAGGACTTCCGAGGTGGCGGAGGTACTGCTGATCAGGTAAAACAAAAAACCCGCCTGCAACAGGATTAAGATGGTCACAAAAAGCCTGCGTCGTACCAGGGCGCGTTTCCATTTCTGCTTCATGCATCTCCCCAAGCTCCATGCGTTCATTTTGGCGCAGCGATTCGCCGCCCTTGCACAAGCCTTGATACAAATCATTATAGCAGAAGAACAGCCTGCTGCCTAGCGTTTCCAGGACGCGGGCTATTCCCGGCCCATTTTGTAAAAAGAAAGACTGTCTCGTCCTGTACAAATAAGCCCCTCGGGAGAACCACGTTAAGGAAACCCTTTGAAAAAGAGCGGAGAAAGGACGCTGCAAAAGGAACACAGGCATACTGGGACGCCCCCCTTGCCGTTGCGGAGGATGCCCAGCTGGTGTGCGTACCCCGTTTCATGCAACGGTAAAGGGACCTGCGTCAATCCAGGTCAACCTAAGCGACGGCGTTTACAGGCAGGCCGAACATAACGGCGAGCTTAAGGTGGTTAAACGCAGCGCATTTCTTATGGCACCGCTCCTTTATGGACGGCGCCGTAAGAAAACCATTTGAATGGATCGGCAAAGGCATGGATTTCCGCTGTGCAACGGGGTGGGGGACGGCCTTTGACATAAATCGATCCGTTTGATATTTTAGCCTTGACAACCGAATAAGAAAATGGTAAGATTATCATCGTTCGAGTGAGATCTGGGTGTGGCGCAGTTTGGTAGCGTGCTTGAATGGGGTTCAAGAGGCCGGAGGTTCAAATCCTCTCACCCAGACCAAAACAGGATCCGGTGGGTCCTGTTTTTCTTTTGCTTGCAGGTTGTTCGAAGGCCGGGTCCGATTGCGGCCAAACATAAATCAACGGGAAACGCATAAATTTTTACTTGCCTTTTTCAGGAAAGATGCTACCCTTGTATTCGAAGGGAAAGAAAGGGAACCCGTATGGATTATGATATGCTTGTGAATTTGGCCATGGAAATGGGCTGTACCCTTATGGCCAGCGGCGCGGAAATATACCGAGTGGAGGAATCCCTAAACCGGCTTCTGGCAGCCTATGGCCGGCAGGACGCTCAGGTGTTCGCCATCCCCAGCTGCCTGATCGTCAGCTTGCAGGGGGAGGGCGGCCGTTCGGTGACCCGTATGTCCAGGATTCCGGCCCATGGGACGGATATCGAGCTCTTGGAACGGTGCAACGATCTATGCCGGCGCCTGTGCCAGCAGACGCCGCCCCTGGAAGAGGGGATCGCATCGGTGGAGGCTTTGCGCATAGGCGCAAGGCGGTATCGGCCCATGCAGACCCTGTTCGGCTATGCGCTGGCCCCGGCTTCCTTTACCGCCCTGTTTGGCGGGGACCTGTGGGATAGCTTATGCGCGTTCCTATGCGGCGGCCTGGTGGGCTTGTGCTTGCAGGGGGGCGTAAAGTGGATGGGCCGCAATGTGTTTTTGCGGACCGTGGTATGCAGCGGGATCGCCGCGCTGCTTGCCCTATTGCTATTCAACCTGGGCCTGGGCAACAATGTGGACCTGATCACCATCGGTACGCTGATGCTGTTGGTGCCGGGCGTCGCCATAACCAATTCCATGTGGGAGCTGGTGGCGGGGGATACCTATTCCGGCCTGAGCCGGATGGCAGAGGCGATTTTGGTGGCCACTGCCATTGCGCTGGGAGCAGCGGCCGGGCTGGGGCTTGGACAGCTGCTTTAGAAGCAAAGGAGGCGCTTGATGGTTACCGGTCTGCTGGAGCTTTGCCAGCGTTTTATCCTGCCGTGTTTTTATGCCTTTTCCGCCTGCGTTGGCTTTACCCTGATCTTTAACGTTCACGGAAAGGGCAAGTTGATCTGCGGGCTGGGAGGCGCCCTGGGATGGTTGGTCTATCTCCTGGTGGGGGAAAGCATCCTGGGGGCTTTTGTAGCTGCCCTGAGCATTGGGTTCTACTCGGAGATTATGGCCAGGCTTCGCCGTTACCCGGTGACAGGCTACCTTTTGATTTCCCTGTTGCCCCTGGTACCGGGGGGCGGCATTTATTACGCCATGCGCTACTGCGTGCTGGGGGATACGATGCTGTTTTTATCTACCCTACTGCACACCTTTGGCGTTGCCGCAGCCCTGGCAATAGGCGGGACCTTGTCATCCACCCTGTTCCGCAACGTCATCCTGCGTGCTTTGCCCCACAGAGGCGGATAGGGGGATGCAAGTTTCGGAAGGGGGAAACGGATGCCGGGAAGGTGTTCATTATTTAAGAAACGATCTGTTGGTTTCGTGTTTACCGCTTACAACCCAGGCGTTAATTTATTTTTTTGCTGAAAAAACATTGACCATCCGATCGTAACATGATATAACGAACAATGTATTTTTGCCCCTGCGCCTTGGTTTGCAGGGCAAACGGAGGGATTATCATGCTGGGCGCGGCCTTGGGCGGAATAACGGGAGGCATACAGCTGTATCTGCTGATACTGGTTGCGGCCTCGGTAGAACAATGCAGTATCAAAATATGGCCGCTGGTGGTGCAGTTCTTTTGCCCGATGATCGGCCTTGGCCTGTGCGCCATCCTATGGCGCAGCCAGATCTTATACTGTGCAATCGCCATGTCCGGGGTGCTCCTGGTGGGGGCTTTGGTAAAATTTATTGGTGTGCGCAGGAGAAAGAAGGATAGGGAATGAAATTGCTTGGTGAGTATTGGCTGTTGATCCTGGGCCTGCTAATGGGGATCGGCGGCTGGAGTTGGCGCCGGGCGCTGGGAAAGGGTGAGATATCCAAAAGTCGGAAAAAGAAAAGGCTTTGGGCTACCATCCTGATGCTGGCAGGCGGCTGGTGCTTTATGGTGCGGCTGCTGCAGCTGGTGTTCGGCACAAAGGAGGCGGAGGCCTTTTCCGTGAGCATATGGGCGCCCAGGATGCAGCTGGGCGGCATGACCATCAGTTCCACGGTGGTGGTCACCTGGGTGGTAATGGGCGTCCTGCTGCTGCTGGCCTTGCTGATCCGCATCTTTGTGATTCCCCATATGACCGACCGGCCCCATGGCGTACAAAACGTATTGGAGATCGCCGTGGAAGCCCTTTGCAAATATACCAAGAGCAACGTGGGGGACCTGGGGGATAACCTGCCTGCGTATTTGTTCACCGTAGCGGCCTTTATGATCGGCTGCGCTTCGGTGGAGCTGATGGGAGTACGGGCGCCTACGGCGGATATCACCATGACCTTTGCCATGGCCCTGATCACCTTTGTGCTGATCAACTATTACGGCATACGCAAAAAGGGCGTTTTCGGCCGGATCCGGTCCATGGCCCAGCCTACGCCCGTGGTGTTCCCCATTAAGATCGTTTCGGATTGCGCCGTTCCGGTATCCATGGCGTGCCGGCTGTTCGGCAACATGCTGGGCGGCATGATCGTAATGGATCTATTGTATTCCGCGTTGGGCAATGCCGCTGTGGGCATCCCCAGCGTGGTGGGCCTGTATTTCAATGTGTTCCACCCCTTGATTCAGGCGTATATCTTCATTACCCTGACCCTTACCTTTATCCACGAGGCCGTGGAATAAACGATTGCTTTGCTACAACGATAAGATATGGAGGATATGACAATGAATACTGGATTGACCGCCATCGCTGCCGCTCTGGCCCTGCTTCCCTGCACCGCTGCCGGCCTGGCCATGGGCCTTGCCACCGGCAAAGCCGTAGACGCCACCGCCCGTCAGCCGGAAGCTTCCGGAAAGATCAGCTCCACCCTGCTGTTGGGCCTGGCGCTTACCGAGTCCTGCGCGATTTACGGCTTTGTTTCCGCGCTGATCATTGCGTTTACAATGGCATAAGGAGCGATCGCTGTGGAATTATACCCCATTGATATTGCGATACATTTGCTGAATATTATCGTGCTGTACGTGCTGCTGCGGCTTCTGGTATGGAAGCCGGTGCGCAAGTTTATGGCGGGCCGGGAGGAACGGATCCAATCCCAGCTGGACCAGGCGGAAAAGGCCCAGGCGGAAGCCCAGGCCGCCCAGGCGGAATATACGCAAAAGTTGGCCGCTGCCCAGGCGACCTGCGAGCAGCTCATGGCGGAGGGCCGCAAGCAAGCGGCTGTATCCGGCCAAAAAATATTAGCCCAGGCCCAGGAGGAAGCGGGCCGCATCCTGGAAAAGGCCCATGCCGACGCCCAGGAGGAAAAGGTGCGGGCCATGGATGACGCAAAGGGCGAGCTGGCTCACCTGGCGGTGGAACTGGCGGGACGGGTGTTGCGCTTTGACGAGGAGACCAAGTCCCGCATTGCCCAGGGCCGCAGCGACCGGAAGGGAACGCGGGAGGGCGTACTGAAAACCGCCCGCCCCCTATCCAGCCAGGAGCAGGCCCAGGTTACCGCCCAGCTGGAGGAGCTTTTGGGCTGCGGGCTGAAATTGGATTGCCAGGTAGACCCGCAGCTGATTGGCGGATACGCGGCCTACATCGGGGGCAACGTATACGATTTCAGCTATGCTTCCCAGCTGGCTGCCATGAAGCAGCAGCTGGCGTAAGGGAGACGAATGATGTTACAATTCGATCCGGCCTCTATGGGGGCCTTTTTAGCAGAAAAGCTTGGGGCCTATGCGCCCCATATGGTCAAATACGAATACGGCACCGTGATCAGCTGCGGGGACGATATCGTGCGGATCCAGGGGCTTTCCCAAGCCAAATACGGGGAATTGCTGGCCTTTGAAAACGACGTGTACGGCATCGCCCTGGACATGGGGCTGGACGGGGTAAGCGCTGCGCTTTTAAGCCGGGGCGGCTTTGTGCCGCCGGGCAGCGTAGCCAAGGGAACCGGCAGGGTCGCGGATATTTGCGTTGGTAAGGAGCTGCTGGGCCGGGTTATCGACCCGTTGGGCAGACCGCTGGATTGCAAGCCCCTGGAGGGGCGTACCTTCCGCAGGCTGGAATCCCCGGCGCCTGCCATCATGGACCGGGCGCCGGTGGATACCCCTATTGAGACGGGTATTTTGGCCATCGACAGCATGATCCCCATCGGCCGGGGCCAGCGGGAGCTTATCATCGGCGACCGGCAAACGGGCAAAACCTCCATCGCCCTTGCGGCCATGATGAACCAGCAGAGCTCCAACGTAATATGCGTATACTGCGCCATCGGCCAGAAGGCCTCCAGCGTGGCCAACTTGGTGCATACCCTTCAGGAAAAGGGCGCCATGGAGCATACGGTGGTGGTGGCCTCCACCGCTGCGGACAGCGCCGCCATGCAGTATTTAGCCCCCTATGCCGCCTGCGCGGTGGCGGAGCATTTCATGTACAACGGCCAGGACGCCCTGGTGGTCTACGACGACCTGTCCAAGCACGCGGTGGCCTACCGGGCCATGTCGCTGCTGCTGCGGCGGCCCTCCGGCCGGGAAGCTTATCCCGGGGACGTGTTTTACCTGCACTCCAGGCTTTTGGAGCGGGCCGCCAGGCTTTGCGAGGAAAAGGGCGGCGGATCCATGACCGCCCTGCCCATCGTGGAGACCATGGCGGGGGATATCTCCGCCTATATCCCCACCAATGTAATCTCCATTACCGACGGCCAGATCTATTTGGAGAGCGAGCTGTTCCATGCAGGCGTACGGCCGGCGGTCAACGTGGGCCTATCCGTATCCCGGGTGGGCCGCAGCGCCCAGCATCCTGCCATGAAAAAGGTCTCCGGCAGCCTGCGCATGGAGGTGGCCCAGTATCGGGATATGGCGGTATTTGCCCAGTTCGGCGCAGATGTGGACGCAGTTACGAAAAAGCTCCTGGACCGGGGCGACCGGATGACCGAATTGCTCAAGCAGCCCAAGGAGCAGATCCTGCGGCTTTCCGCCCAGACGGCCCTGCTGCTGGCATTTCAATGCGATGCGTATAAGGATGTGCCTGTAAAGGACATTTCCCGCTTTGAAGAGGGCCTGCTGGCGCATTTGGATAAAGCCCACGCCACGCTGGTACAGGGCATCGACAACAGCAAAGACCTGAACGACCACATGAAAGAAGCCCTTCGCAAGGCCATATTGGATTACGCGGAAAGCTGGGAGGCTTAGACCATGCAGACCGTCAGCGAGATCCGACACCATATCCATGCGGTGACCCAGACCCGTAAGATCACCAGCGCCATGGAGACGGTTTCTTCTGCTAGAATGAAGAAATTCGCGTTGCACATCCCCTACAATAATACCTATTACCAGCGGCTGCAATCCGTCATGAAGGATATCCTGGCCTCTTCCCAGGATGTGAATCATCCCTATTTGCTCCGGCATCGGGGCCACCGCCACACCTATATCGTTATCGCAGGGGATAAGGAAATGGCGGGCAGTTACAACGCCAATATCCTGCGGATGGCCTATGAGGAGATCCGCAAGGATCCGGATTGCAACGTGGTAACCGTGGGCATTATCGCTACCCGCTTTTTTCGCAAGCGGGGGATCGAGCCCATTTTCGACGTACAGGGCATTGCCCAGAACCCCACCCTATATAACGCTTCCCAGCTGGCGTTGCCGGTGATGGAGCTGTTTGATAAGGATAAGACCGACGAAATTTTCGTGTTCTACACCCTGTATGCCGGGCCGGACGGCAGGCCGGTGAACGCCCCCCATAAGGCGCGGCTTTTGCCCATACGGCTGCGGGATTATGAAAAGGTCCAGGCTACGGAGGAGCTGCGGGATGTGATCTATAATCCCTCCCCCCAGGAGGTGTTCGATCAGCTGGTGCCCCAGTTCATCATATCCCGGCTTTTTGATAACCTGGTGCAATCCTATGCAGCGGAACATTATGCCCGTATGAACGCCATGCAGAGCGCCACCCGGAATGCGGATACGCTGCTTAAGCAATTGCAGCTGGACCTGAACATGGCCCGGCAGACCCAAATCACCAATGAGATCGCGGAAATCAGCAGCAGCAGCGTTGCCATCGAGGATGCACGATCCAAGAAAAAGGAGGAGCCACCTATGGAACAGGGGCTGGAAAAAGCCATTATTTCAAAGATCAGCGGGCCTGTGTTGACCGTACAGTATCCGCCCTCGGAAAGCTTTCGGCTCCATGACCTGTTGGTCACGGAAAATGAGGTGCATCTGGAGGTGGCCTCCCATACCTCCAACGGGGAATGCAAATGCATTGCCATGGAATCCACCTATGGCCTGCACTGCGGCATGGCGGTATCCAATACCGGCGCCTGCATCCAGGTTCCCGTTGGGGAACAAACCCTGGGGCGGGTGGTGGATGTGCTGGGGAATCCCCTGGATAAAGGCCCTGCCCTCACCGGGGAACGCTGGGGCATCTACCGGGACGCGCCCGCCTTCCAAGACCTGAGCCCCAAGACCACCTTCTTCGAGACCGGCATCAAGGTGATCGATCTTTTGACCCCGTATGCAAAGGGCGGAAAGATCGGCCTATTCGGCGGGGCAGGGGTGGGCAAGACCGTGCTGATCCTGGAGCTCATCTACAACATCGCCAAGGAGCATGGAGGCTATTCCGTATTCACCGGGGTAGGGGAGCGGAGCCGGGAAGGCAACGACCTGATCCACGATATGCGCTCCTCCGGGGCCATTACCAAGACCGCCATGGCCTTTGGCCAGATGAACGAACCTCCGGGATCCCGTATGCGGGTGGCCATGACCGGCCTTACCATGGCAGAGTATTTCCGGGATCGGATGAACCAGGATGTGCTCCTGTTCATCGATAATATCTTCCGCTATGTACAGGCTGGTAACGAGGTATCCGCCATGCTGGGGCGTATGCCCTCGGCGGTGGGCTATCAGCCTACCCTGGCGGAGGAATTGGGCGAGCTGGAGGAGCGCATCACTTCCACCAAAAACGGGTCCATTACCTCCGTGCAGGCCATCTATGTGCCGGCGGACGACCTGACCGACCCTGCGCCAGCCACCATTTTCTCCCATTTGGACGCCACCACGGTGCTGTCCCGGCATATTGCAGAAATGGGCATCTATCCTGCGGTCAGCCCCTTGGAATCCTCCTCCCGTACGTTGGATCCCTCCATTGTGGGCCAGGAGCATTACGAGGTTGCCCGGCGGGTGCAGGCCTGCTTGCAGCGGTATAATGAGCTGAAGGATATCATCGCCATCCTGGGTATGGACGAACTGAGCGAGGAGGATCAAAAGACCGTATACCGGGCCAGAAAGCTCCAGCAGTTCCTGTCTCAGCCCATGCATGTGGCGGAAGCCTTTACCGGCAAACCCGGCCGTTTCGTACCCCTGGCGGATACCATTCGCAGCTTCAAGGCCATCGTGGACGGCCAGGTGGATCACCTGCCGGAATCCGCCTTTACCATGGTAGGAGATATCGACGAGGCCATCGCCAAGGCGGAGGAGATGGAAAAGAATGGCTGACAACACCTTCCCCTTTGAAATCCTGACCCCAGAGCACCGGTTCTTTTCCGGGGAGATCGAGGCCCTGACCTTTACCGCAGACGATGGGGAATGGACCATCCTAAAAAACCACGCGCCCATGATCGTGGTGCTGCGTCCAGGTGCGCTGAAGATCAAGCAGGATGGGAAATGGCGGGAAGCCATCAATTCTGAAGGCTATATGGAGGTGGCGCCCAAGGCCACCGTCCTGTTTGCCCAAACCTGCGAATGGCCGGAGGACATCGACCGGAAGCGGGCGGAGCGGGCGAAGGAACAGGCGGAGGAGGCCCTGCGGCAAAGCCACAGCCAGGCCCAATTCCGCGCCAACCAGATCATGCTGGCCCGGGCCATGGCCCGGCTGCGCAATACCCACAGCCGCGTAAATTTGGACTAACCCAGCCAACCACAGGGAGGTCACCATGCTCACGATCCCCATCCCCGGTAGAAGCGCCTTGCAGCTTCAGCATATTGTTTTGGACTATAACGGCACCATTGCCTTGGATGGGGAACTCATGCCCGGCGTGGAAGATCGGCTGACGCGGCTGGCAGCCGCCGCGACCATTCACATCCTGACAGCGGACACCCACGGCACCGTGCGGGCCAAATGCGGCCATCTCAACGCCCAGATCCAAACCTTCCCCCAGGAGGGCGCAGCCCTGTGTAAGGCCAGGATCGTCCAGACGCTGGAAGGGGGCGTATGCTGTATTGGAAACGGCTACAACGACCTGGAAATGCTGCGGGAGGCCCAGCTGGCCATCGGCATCCTGGGGGCCGAGGGCATGTTCCCGGGGTTGATGGCCCATATGGACGTATTGGTGACCTCGCCTCTGGACGCCCTGGACCTGCTCCTGTACCCTCGGCGGCTCCAGGCTACCCTGCGCAGCTAAAAGAAAAGCACGATTGCCGTGCATTGAAGAATCCATATCGTGATCAGCCGGCCTCGGCGGGGCGTCCCGCCGGGGCCGGCTGATGTTTTTTTGTACGTTTATCGTGCATGTTAGGCGGCTACGCCTGTTCCAACTGTTCGTCAAAATAGAATAGCTCTTCAAATTTTTTATCCAAGGCGATGCAAAGGGTTAAAGCCAATTTTGCAGTTGGATTGAATTGTCCTGTCTCAATGGAGCTGATGGTATTTCGAGAAACGCCCACCAACTTCGCCAAAGCTGTTTGGGAAAGCTTTTTTTCCGCCCTGGTCTCCTTTAACCGGTTGCGTAGTATCAGGGTGTCTTCCATGGCGCTTTATCCAAATACCAAAAAGGAAACAAGCCCGATTACGGCAACAAGGCTGCTGGCAACCCCTAAAGCCAAGGCTTTTTTCTGCGTTGCAATCCGATACTGATACCAAGAGATCCCTGCAAGATAGGAAAAAATAATGGTGCCATAGCCAAAGAAATGGCCGCCGCGAATGGCTTCTATTGCGCTAAACAAAAGGCATATACAACAAATCATTGCGCCGCCAAAGCCAAAACTATTGCGCAGCTCCTGGTGTTCTCGTTCGTCAAAGGATTGGTTTTCCGCTCTGCTTTTTGCCAAGATCGTTTCTTTTTGCATGGTATGCCTCCTAAAACTATGCAAAGTTTTCTTGGCATATTATATCATTGCCAAGTATACTTTGCAATCTATTCCACAATTGATAAAAGCAGCAAGCTAGATACTGCGGCATTTCAAATCTCTGGAGGAATCCCCCTGAAACAAGGCGATCCATGGGGAATTTTGCCCGGCCTCTTTTTTTGAACCCGTAATTGTAGTATAATGCAGAATGGAATGAGAGGTATATATGGCGAAGAACCAAAAATCTGCGTCCGGCTCCCAAAGGGGGGCGCAGAAGCAAGCGCTGGAAAAAAATAAAAGGGTCAAGCGGGAGATCACAGGCGTTTTATTGATCGCTTTGGGCCTGTTCTTGGCCGCCAGCTTATACGTGGATGCGGTGGGCATCGTAGGCCAGGCTGCCAGCCGGGTCTGTTTTGGCTTGTTTGGGATCCTCACCTATGCGCTTCCCTTGATCGTGATCGCCTTTGGCATCCTGGCCATCGCCTCCTCCACGGGGAATGGGGTGGCAGGCTCTTCTTTGGTGCTGTGTAGCCTGGGGGTGGTGTGCCTTTTGGTGCTGCTCCATGCCAATGTCCGCAGCGCCACGGACAACATCGGCCTTTGGGATTATTATATGGACGCATATCAGTTCGGCAGCGCCCTGCAAAAGGGCGGCGGGCTGATTGGTTCCCTGTTGGCATATCCGGCCCTGGTGTTTTTGGGGTTGGTGGGCACCAATATTTTCTTCATCGCCGCGCTGTTGATCCTCTTTTTGGTCGTCACCAAAATTTCCCTGCGGGCAACCGGGGAAAAGGTGGGCAAACAGCTGAAAACCAGCGCATCCAATATGGCGGAGCGGGCGGAGGAGCGCAAACATAGCCAGCAAAGCCCCTCGGTTTTGGCGGAGAAAATCGACGTAAGCAAGCAAAACCTGTTTACCGAGGTGATGGAGACCGGCGGCCGCCCCCGTCGAGGCGGGCGGAAAACCGGCATTAAGGTGGAGCGCAGGCCGGTGGAGCAGGATGCCGGCAACCCACAGCTGGACGATCTGACCTATTTTCCGGCCAGCGGGACCCTGCCCAGGAAGCCGGAGGAGGATGACGATCCCTTCGACATCCTGGCCGGGGTGGAGGTGCATACAGCCCAGGCGCCCCGCCACAAATCCGGCATGACGGTGGGCGAGATGAAGGCAGCCCAGGACGCTTCCCGCAAGGAAAAGCAAGCTCCGCCCAGCCAGTCCCAGGAGGACGAGGATGGGGAGGATGCGCCTGTGTTGCCCAACCAGGATGTGGAGGTGCTGGAATACCAGCGCCCACCCTATACCCTGCTGAACCTGCCGAAGGAACAGTTTGACGGCTTGGATAACCCGGCGGAGAACGCGAAACTCCTGATCGACACCCTACAGAGCTTCCATATCTCCGCCAAGATCATCAACATCACTGTGGGGCCCGTGATCACCCGGTATGAATTGCAGCCCGCCCAAGGGGTGCGGGTCAACCGGATCACCACCCTTTCGGACGATATCGCTTTGGCGCTGGCGGCACCCCGGGTGCGCATTGAAGCGCCCATCCCGGGGAAATCCGCCATCGGCATCGAGATCCCCAACCGGGAGACCCAACCCGTGCTGCTCAGAGAAGCGGTGGAGTCTCCGGAATTCCAGCAGGCCAAGTCCCCCCTGTGCTTTGCCCTGGGCAAGGACATCGCTGGAAAGGTGGTATGCGCGGATCTGGACCGGATGCCCCACCTGCTCATCGCAGGCTCCACGGGCAGCGGCAAGAGCGTGTGCATCAACGACATCATTCTGAGCCTGATCTACCATACGGCCCCTTGCGATCTAAGGATGATCCTGGTGGATCCCAAGAAGGTGGAGCTGAAGGTATATTCGCCCTTACCCCATTTGCTTTTGCCTGTGGTGACGGATGCGAAAAAGGCGGCGGGCGCTTTGAAATGGGCGGTGCGGGAGATGGAACAGCGGTATTCCAAGATGTCCCAATGCAACGCCCGGGACCTGAACCGTTACAATTCCCTGCAGGAGGACCCTGCCCACCGGATGCCCCGGCTGGTGATCATCATCGACGAGCTGGCGGATCTGATGATGGTGGCGGCCAAGGACGTGGAGGAGGCCATCTGCCGGATTGCCCAGCTGGGCCGGGCGGCAGGCATCCATTTGATCGTAGCCACCCAGCGTCCCTCCACGGATATCATCACCGGCCTGATCAAAGCCAATATCCCCAGCCGAATCGCCTTGACGGTGTCCTCGGCGGTGGATTCCAGGGTCATCATGGATTGCAGCGGCGCAGAAAAATTGTTGGGCCGGGGCGATATGCTCTTCCACGCAAACGGGGCCAGCAAGCCCCTGCGGGCCCAGGCCGCCTTTGTCAGCGACGAGGAGGTGGAGCGGGTGATGGACTTCTTTACGGAGCACGCCACCGCCCCCAGCACCCAATATACGGACCTGTCCCTGGAGGATATGGAAACCGAGCTGGAAAACGGCGGCCCTGCCCAGGGCAATGGGAAGCAGGAGGACGACCTGCTGCCGGATGCGGTGCGGGTGGTAATGGAAAGCGGACAGGCTTCCATCTCCATGATCCAGCGCAGGCTGCGGGTGGGATACGCCAGGGCAGCCCGCCTGGTGGACATTATGGAACAGAAGAAGATCGTCAGCGGGTTTGACGGAAGCAAGCCCCGGCGGCTGCTGATCAGCCAAGCGGAATATGCGGAAATGTTCGGCAACCAAGCGCAAGGGATACAGGAGGATGAAGAATGAAGGTAGGCATGGTTTCCCTGGGATGCTCCAAAAACCGGGTGGACAGCGAATATATCCTGGCAGCCTTGACCAATCAGGGCTTTACCATCACCGCCGACCCGAAGGAGGCGGAGGTGATTTTGGTGAACACCTGCGGCTTTATCGATCCGGCCAAGGAGGAATCCATCAACACCATCCTGGAGATGGCCGCCTATAAGGAGACCGGCCGCTGCAAATTGCTGGTGGGCACGGGCTGCCTGACCCAGCGGTATGAGAAGGAGCTGCGGGAGGAGCTGCCCGAGCTGGATCTGCTCTGGGGCGTTAAGGATCCCCAGGGTCTGGCGCGGAAGGTGGCAGAGCTGGCGGGGCTTCCCCAGCCGCAGACCCCGGGCTGTTGCCCACGGATCCTGACCACGCCCCGGTATTCCGCTTATCTGCGCATTGCGGACGGCTGTGACAACCGCTGCGCCTATTGCGCCATTCCCCTGATCCGAGGGCCGCGCAAGAGCGTGCCCATGGAGGATGCGCTGGCGGAAGCAAAACGCCTGGCGGAAGGCGGCGTGGTGGAGCTAACGGTAATCGCTCAGGATACCTCCGCCTATGGCAGCGACCTTTACGGCAAGCCCATGCTGCGGGAGCTGCTGCTGGAGCTGTGCAAGATCCCCGGCCTCCATTGGATCCGGGTGCTCTATACCTATCCCAATACGGTGGATACCGACCTGATCGACGCCATGGTGCGGGAGCCCAAGCTGGTGCCCTACCTGGATATGCCCATCCAACACATCGCGCCGGATATCCTGCGGCGCATGAACCGGCATGGCACCGCGGAGCACATCCGTAAGATCGCGGCCTACGCCCGGGAGGCCAGCCCGGACTTTATCCTGCGCACCACGGTGATCGCCGGCTTCCCGGGGGAGACGGAGGAAGAATTCGACCAATTGACCGAATTTTTGCAGTCCCATCCCTTCGACCGGCTGGGCGCCTTCGCCTATTCCCAAGAGGAAAATACCCCTGCGGCCCAGATGCCGGATCAGGTTCCGGATGAGGTGAAAGCAAAGCGTCTGGACCGTATCATGACCGCTCAGCAAGCGGTTTCCCTGGTTTGCAACCAGATCCGTGTCGGCCGGACGTACGAGGTTTTGGTGGACGGGGTCCAGGGCGACCTGTGCTTTGGCCGCTCCTATGGGGAGGCCCCGGAGGTGGACGGCTGCATCCGCTTCTACTACCAGGGACCGGCCCCGAAGCCCGGCACCTTCGTGCAGGTCCGCATCAACCAGGCTGGGCCCTATGACCTTTGGGGCGAAATGGTGGTTCAGGAACCATAATCGATACATAGAATTTTAGCCGGAAGGAAGTGTTCCTGTGTTAAAAAACATGAACCTGCCCAATAAGCTTACCCTGCTGCGGATCATCCTGGTGCCCGTTTTCATCGCCAGCTTTTACCTTTCCGTCAGCTGGCGGAATTATCTCGCCGCATTGTTATTTGTAGGAGCCTATGCGACGGATATGCTGGATGGCCGCATCGCCAGGAAGCGGAACCTGATCACGGATTTCGGCAAGCTCATGGACCCCATGGCGGACAAGCTCCTCTCCGTGAGCGCCCTGATCATGCTCACCGCCATGGATATGCTCCATCCGGTGGCGGTGATCATCATCGTGGGCCGGGAGTTCTTCATCAGCGCGTTCCGGCTGGTGGCGGTGGAAAAGGGCGTGGTCATCGCGGCCAGCGGCCTTGGGAAAGCCAAGACCGTTTCCCAGTTCATCGCCATTACCCTGACGCTGCTACAAGCCCCCATCCGAAGCCTTTTGGGCGGCTTCCCCCTGGACCTGGCGGTCATGTGGATCTCCGTGCTGCTTACGGTGGTTTCCGGGGTGGATTACGTTGTAAAGAACAAGAATGCCGTCCGTTTTGATTGAAGAGAAACGAGGAAGCGTATTATGCAAAACCTAACCGCAGAGATCCTGTCCGTGGGCACGGAATTGCTCATGGGGCAGATCCTGGATACCAATGCCCAGTACATTTCCCAAAGGCTGGCGGAAGTGGGCATCAACCAGTACTACCGCACCACCGTGGGGGACAACCGCCAACGGCTGCAGGAGACCATTCAGCAGGCCCTGGGCCGGGCGGACCTGGTGATCCTTACAGGCGGGCTGGGGCCCACGGAAGATGACCTGACCAAGGAGACCGCAGCGGCGGTGCTGGGGCATACGGATTTTACCATCGACGAGACCAGCAAGGCCCGGATGTATCAGCGGTTTGTCCATTACAATCACGCCATGCCGGAAAACAACCTGAAGCAGGTCATGTTTCCAAAGGGCGCCATCATCCTGCCAAACGATTATGGAACCGCCCCCGGCTGCATTTTGGAAAAAGAGGGCAAAGCCATCATCCTTTTGCCCGGCCCGCCCAGGGAGATGCGGCCCATGTTCGACGCCAGCGTGATGCCCTATCTGTGCCGGGAGAGCCATAGCCAGCTCTATTCCCGGGTGCTCCGGGTGTACGGCATGGGGGAATCCATGGTGGCGGAGCAGCTGGGGGATCTGATCGACCAGCAGACCAATCCCACCATCGCCACCTATGCCTTAACAGGGGAGACCACCATCCGGGTAACCGCCCGCTGCAACAGCGACCGGGAAGGGGAAGAACTGCTGCGCCCCATGATCCGGCAAATCCAGGACCGGCTGGGCAGCGTGGTATACGCCACCCACGGGGAACCGCTGGAGCGGGTCTGCGCCGGGCTATTGGAACAGGCGGGCAAGACCCTGGCGGTGGCGGAGAGCTGCTCCGGCGGAATGCTGGCTTCCACCCTGGTGTCCGTGGCGGGAAGCTCCGCCTGGTTTTTAGAGGGCTGCGTCACCTACTCCAATGCCGCCAAGATGCGGCGGCTGGGGGTGCGGGAGGATACCCTGGCAAGCCATGGGGCCGTCAGCCGGGAAACCGCCCTGGAAATGGCCCGGGGGATGCGGGCGAGCGCAGGCGCGGACCTGGCCCTGGCCACCACGGGGATCGCAGGCCCCGGCGGCGGTACGGCGGAAAAGCCGGTGGGCCTGGTGTATGTGGCCCTGTGCGGCGAAGCGGGGGAATATGTCCACGAAATGCATTTTGCCGGCGACCGGGAACGGATCCGGGGCGCGGCGGTGCTGGAGGGGCTGGATATGCTGCGCCGCTATCTGACAGGGATGCTGGAAGCGTGATCAACGAGCAGGAAGGGCGCGGGCAGCCGCCGGCGCAGAGGAACGGAACCGAATTCATTACTACCCAGAAAAGGAGCTCGATATCCCATGATGGAAAAAGAAAAAGCCCTGGAAATGGCCCTGAGCCAAATAGAAAAGCAATTCGGCAAAGGCGCCATCATGAAGCTGGGGGATGCGGCTGCCAAGATCAGCGTATCCACCATTTCCACCGGTTGCCTGGCCCTGGACCTGGCCTTGGGAGTGGGCGGCGTGCCCCGGGGCCGGATCATCGAGATCTACGGCCCGGAATCCTCCGGTAAGACCACCATTGCCCTGCACGTGATCGCGGAGGCCCAAAAGGCTGGCGGCGCGGCAGCCTTCATCGACGCGGAACACGCCCTGGATCCGGTTTACGCGGAAAACTTGGGGGTCAACGTGGAGGATCTGTATGTATCCCAGCCGGATACCGGCGAACAGGCGCTGGAGATCACCGAGGCGCTGGTGCGCAGCGGGGCCATCGACGTGGTGGTCATCGACTCGGTGGCGGCCCTGGTGCCCAAGGCGGAGATCGAGGGGGATATGGGGGATTCCCATGTGGGCCTGCAGGCCCGCCTAATGAGCCAGGCCCTGCGCAAGCTGGCGGGGGTGATCAGCAAGTCCAATACCATCGTCATCTTCATCAACCAGCTGCGGGAAAAGGTGGGGGTCATGTTCGGCAACCCGGAGACCACCACCGGCGGTAAGGCCCTGAAATTCTATGCCTCCATCCGCATGGACGTGCGCAAGATCGACGTGATCAAAAACGGCACCGATATCGTGGGGAACCGTACCCGGATCAAGGTGGTCAAAAATAAAGTGGCCCCGCCCTTCAAGCAGGCGGAATTCGATATTATCTACGGGGAAGGCATCTCCAACGAAAGCGCGATCCTGGATCTGGCCGTGGAGCGCAAGATCATCACCAAGACCGGCGCCTGGTATTCCTACGGGGATATGCGTATGGCCCAGGGCCGGGATAACGCCAGGCTGTTCCTGAAGGATAACCATGAGCTGTGCCAGGAGATCGAGTCCAAGATCCGGGCCATGCAGGACGTGCCCGCCCCAAAGCCCAAGGCCGCCCCGGCGCGGGAGCCCATGGAGGAGCCGGCGGATTAACCTTGCCCGAATCCCCCTGACCAAGATTGGGAAATCTTGGCATTTTATGGAAAAAACTCATAGGCACCCCCTTGGGTGCCTTGACTTTTATTTCTAAAGCAGGTAAAATCGGTATGAGTAATTATGGCGGTGTGTAATCCTGTGAAATCTTTTCATCGGATTCAGTCCATACATGCTGGATAATTTACGCTCACCTTGTAAAATAATCGATTACAAAACACGCTTGGAGGTGGATATTCGTCGTGATGGATTTTTTGCTCCCGATTATCATCGGGGTTGTGTGCTCCGTTGTATTCTTCTTTGCTGGTTATGTTTACCGGCGTAACATTGCCGAGGCGAAGGTCGCAAAGGCAGAGGACGCCGTTAAAAAAATGATAGACGATGCGCAAAAGCGCGCGGAAACCATTAAAAAAGAGACCATACTTGAGGCCAAGGAAGAAGCCTACAAAATCAAGAGCGAGAGCGAGAAGGATTTGCGCGACCGGCGCAATGAGCTCCAGCGGTCCGAACGCCGGCTGGCCCAGCGGGAAGAAACCCTGGATAAAAAAATGGATG
>OJRG01000351.1_pt1 | contig 27436 bp, 24 predicted proteins | sample 1599121 | NCBI WGS metagenome assembly OJRG01 (sample SAMN03922528, study PRJEB24848) | human gut metagenome | isolation source: stool sample | host: Homo sapiens | place: Germany | collected 2010-05
CCCTTGGAGAGGACGAAGCGGTCGCGCTCCGGCCACTTGCCGTCGTAATCGAGGTTCTTTTTCATCTTGTACATGTAAAGCGCCGTCATCATGTCGGCCATTGAAAGGTCGCCGCCGAGATGTATGAGCGTCTTTGCCGAGAGCTTCAGTATCAGTTCCCGCATCTCAAGGGCCTGATCCTTCAGCCTTTCGATGGTTTGCCTGTCAGCCATATAAATCCTTCCTCCCTGAATCAATTCTTCCGAGGTTTTGTACCTCTTGTCCTGACTATATTTTCAGCAAAGTGCATGCCAACTTAAAACAGCCGCATCCGGCCCTGTTGAGCGTCTATCCGGGCTGGTATGCGGCAAGTGTATCAAATGGCGTATCATAATTTTACTGTCAGTGTAACAGCTCTGAAACGGCTCCGAGCGCATAGACCATGCCGCAGAGCATGTCCGAGCCTGAACTGCTCCCGACACCAAGCAGGGCCGTCAGACTGTCGGCGGAGGGGCGGAGCTCCAGGCAGTTTCTCATAAGCGAAAAGTCACCGCCTCTTGCGGCCGCAAGCAGGTAGGCTGCGCTGAAGCGGTTTGTACGCAGGGGCGCAAGGGCGGAGACCTCCTGCGCCAGGAAACCAAGGGCGGGGTGCTTAAGCCCCCAGACCGAGGAGGCGTGTTCGAGCGTGACGAGCAGGCCGGTGATGAAGTCGTCGAAAGAAGGGGTCAGGCCACGCCCCAGCCCCAGCAGACCCTGGAGCGCCTCCCGGACGCGGCCCGCATCTGCTGCGCCTAGCGCGCCGCCCAGCAGACTCAGCGCCTCAAACCCGGCCCGGGCGAACTCGTCCCGTATCTCCGCCTTGGATACCGACGGATGGGGGTAACCGCAGTAAGGCAGGAGCGCGGAGCGTCCGCAGGCTCCAAGCGCGCTCGTGAAGCGCTCTCTCAGGCTCTCCAGATTTTCGGGCGACGGGCGTACGGCGGCGGGGGAGGGAACAGGCTCGAAATCTGTGTAAATACAAAGCCCCGTGCCCGGCGAAAATATGCCTTCCGGGCGGAGCGAGGCCCGCTCCCCGCAGTTTGCGCCGACCGCGCGGCTAAGCCCGGAAAAACCGGGGATGGCGATACCAAAGGGCAGACAGCCGTATTGCGTGTCATGAAGCATGACCATACCCCCGGGGCCGGTGAAATATATGCCCTCGCTGAACGCGCCCGCAAGCTCCAGCTCCTCCCCGGAGCGAAGCCGGGCCATGAGCCCGGCGTCGGATACCCGGCCTGAGAGTATCATTCCCCATCCTCCATAAGTTTGAGCCTCCTGTGCAGAGTCGGGCGGCTGATGCCCAGCTTTTTGGCTGCGGCGGTCTTGTTTCCTCCGCATTCCCGCAGGACCTTTCTGATGAGCTCAAATTCAGCTGCGCTTATAAGTCCGTCCCCGGCGTCGGGAACAGCGGCAGGCTCCGGCTCAGGCTCAGGGACGGAGGGCTCACGGTTCAGGTGCAGCGCCTCCATGGCGTCCTGCCCGCGCACAGTCCCGCCGGAATTTGTGACGACCAGCCGCTCCACCACGTTTTTAAGCTCGCGCACGTTGCCGGGCCAGGCATAGTTTTGGAGTATCCTCAGGCTCTCATCGTCGTATCCGATGGGCCTGCGGCTGTTCTGGGAGGCATATCTGCGGCTGAACAGCCCGATGAGAGCGGCTATGTTTTCCCTGCACCGGCGAAGCGGCGGCAGCTGCAGCGAGAGCACGTCCAGCCTGTAATAAAAGTCACTTCGGAAGCTGCCGTCTTTGACCATTTGCTTAAGGTCGCGGTTTGAGGCGGCGATGACCCTGATGTCTATGGGTATGACCTTGTCGTCACCCACGCGCATGATCTCATGCTCTTCAAGCACGCGAAGCAGCCGCGCCTGCATGTCCAGGCTGGTCTCGCCTATCTCGTCGAGGAAAATGGTGCCCTTGTGCGCCAGCTCGAAAAGCCCTACCTTGCCGCCGCGCTTTGCGCCCGTAAATGCGCCCTCGACGTAGCCGAAGAGCTCGGATTCGAGCAGGTTGGCGGGTATGGTCGCGCAGTTTACGGCCACAAAGGCTTCATCCCGGCGGGGGCTGAAATTGTGGATGCTCTGCGCGAACATCTCCTTGCCGGTGCCGGTCTCGCCGGTTATGAGGACGGAGGAGTTCACAACGGCGTACTGCTTTGCGATGCGCACGGTCTCGCGGAGAGCGGGGCTCTCGGCGCAGATGTTTTCAAAGGTGTTCTTGGCCACAAGCCCCTTGTTGGCCAGCTTCTGACGTATTTTTCTCTCTATTTTGTGAACGTATTCCACCTCCTGCATGACCATTACAATGTTGTCTTCCCGCCCCTTGATGGGCAGGAAGGAGGCGGAGAACTTACAGCCATTCAGCTCGTAAAGCTCGTCGTATACAGGCTGTCCCGTAGATATAGCCTTTTCAAGTTGAGAGCGCATTTCCGCCAGCGGTAGCTCGGAGAGCTGCCCGCCGCTGCCTATGAGCTTGACAGCGCGCAGGTTGGCGCGGTTTACCGCGCCTCTTCCGTCAACCACTGCAACGCCCTCGCCGATGGTGTTCAGAGCAGCCTCAAAGAGCCTGTCCCAATGTCTGTCCCGCTCCAGGGCCGAGAGCAGGCTTTTTGCGTCTGCAATAGCTGTTATTATCTCGTATTCGCTGGTTTTAAGGCAATAGTCGTGCAGCCCGTAGGCCCTGGCGGCGCGCACGGCGTCGTAGCCGCCGATTACCGCCTTTATACCTGCGCTGCGTATGGCAGACATGATGGCGTCGAAGTCTGCCCAGCGGTTGACCTCATAGTAGTGTATCTTCGCTCCTATGGGCCTTTCCAGCTCGCGCGTCATTTGGATCATGGTGGGGTTGCCGATGACGGCGAATTCGCCCCACTCGTTTGCCGCGCTGGCCAGCAGGGCGGCAATGTTGTTGCCTGTGAAGGGTATCATCGTGACAGGTATGCCGATACCCGCCTCGCGCAGGATGCGCGCGTGTCCGCCGCGGGCGATCAGCATCCTGCCTCCGCGCGCTTCATACTTCCTGGCTATCTCCAGGCTTTCCTCATAGGTGTGGGTCAGGATGAGCTCGATCTCGTCCTCGGCTCCGGCGTGCTTCGCCGCGTCCTTCGCCACGCTCAGCATATCGTCGCTGTTTGCAAGCAGGGCAATGCTTTTCATACCGCTCTCCATTTCCGCCGGCTTACCGGCTGCGCCGCCGCGCAAAAACTAATGGTGATATTGTAACATGTTTTTACACATGTGACACCTGTTTTTACAGGCAGCTGACCGCACCGGCAAAATTCGCCGGTGCGGTCCTCAGAAGGGCGGGCTTATTCTCCCTTTTCCGCGGCCTCGATATTTGCAACTTCCTGGAAATTTGTCACCTCTATCATGGTGCCGAGCTTGTCGTTGGTGCTGAAAAAGCCCCATTTGAGGGCAGGGTGCCGGGAGTTTGGCCCGGTCTGAACAAGCTCTGCGCCGTTTTCGGCCAGATGCGCGGCAAAGGCGTCGAAGTTGTCCGTGTCGAAGGCGACGTGGTGTATGCCCTCGCCGCGCTCGTCCAGAAAGTCCGTCAGGGCGGAGCGGTCGTTGTAGGGCTGGAGTATCTCAAACTCTATGCCGTTCATGCTGTACAGCGCGGCGCGCTGGTAAAAATCGCGCTCCTGTCCAAGATAATACTTCGGACCCGGGGCCGAGGGGGATTTTTCAATGACCCTGTCCGGCTCCGCGCCGAGCAGGAGCTTGAACTGCTGCATGGTCTTGTCCAGGTCCCGGACGACGAGGCCGACCTGCACCAGCTTGGGCTTGGAAAAACTGCCGTTCATATCATTCACTCCATAAGCCAAATCATTTTCCACACCTTGGGCTTGCCGTCCTCGTCGAGGTCCATGCCGTATATATTGTGTAGTTTCAAATTGTGAAAGCTCCGGCACGCCAACTCATTCTAAATAATGAGTTCACAAAGGACCGTAAAGGACATATTGGCAGAAACCTTCGCGGCCTTTGTTATGCGAGAGCGATAATGGCTTCGACAATATCTTGGGCATTGCCGCCAATCCGTTCAGCTGCCTCCTCCCAGTAAGGCGTGAATAGGTCAATCAATTCCTGATAATTATCAAACTCTGTGATAACAGCACCGTCGTTTGCAAGCTTTTCGTACCACATATCAGCGTTAGCAATGATATCCTCCTGCTCGTCTGCTGCGACCTCTTCTCCTACTTCACGCAACAGATCCTGCCACTCCTGGGGGAGACTATAGAACAAATCTGCGTTTATGCCAATGAAATTGGTAGTGAACATATGGTTTGAAACACATACATATTTACCCAGCTTATAGAATTCAGAGGCGTAAATCACTTCAGGAGTGGTCTCTACAGCATCGACAACACCAGTCTGCATAGCAGTGTACATTTCACCATAAGGTAGAGGGGTAGGCTTCATGTTCAGCAGATTGAAGGTGTCCATATAAATCTGGCCTTCAGGAGAACGGAGCAGGATGTCTTTGCAGTCACTAACGGAGGTAATGGGGGTTTTGGTGCAGAAATTACGGAAGCCGACGAACAGCCAGCTAAGAACTATAATGCCGCAGTCTTCTTCGATTTGCTTGGCAATCATGTCGCCAACGTCACCATTCAGAACTTTGTCAGCGTGCTCAAAATCCTTGATGAGAAAAGGCAGACTGAGAAGTTCGGTGACCGGAGAATACTGGCCAATCAGTGAGGGGTCGACCTTGGCTAAATCCATAGTTCCTATAGTAAGCGCCTCAGCGGATTCAGCCAAAGAACCAAGCTGACCGGCAGGAAACCATTCGATGGTCAGCTTGCCATCGGTTCGCTCGGTGATAATATCGCAAAAGCGGCCGTTGGCGATGGTAGATATCTCTTCAATAGTCCCGCCGTCAGCATTCTGTAAGGTTATGGGGGTAGGATCTTCAACGGAATCGGTATTTTGCTCTGTTTTTTCGGTTGTAACTGGCACAGGATCTTTTGTGCCGCAGGCAGCAAAGGTAAACAACATGGACATCGTGAGAAGCAATGACAATACTCTTTTCATTTGATTTCCTCCTTATTATAATTCAATTCATAGATGGACTATTTTTCTGCGATGATATGTTGGCTTGAGGACAGACTTCCATAACTGCTTTTGGGAGCAACGTTCTAACCAATAATGGACGGTAGCAAAGTGGTAAGGAATGGGAAAACAATCATCAATAGAATAACTATCAACATAACACAGACAAAAGGTATAATTGGTTTGCATATCTCTCTAAAAGGTAAGCCGTCAATGCTTGAAACAACAAACAGAGTGGCTCCAACGGGAGGTGTTAAATTACCAGTGAGCAAAGCTATGATTAATATCAGAGCAAACTGCTGCATATCAAGACCCATGCCTTCGGCAACGGGGATTAACACAGGAACCAGCATAAGCAAAGTGGCTGCGCAATCAATAAAGCAGCCGGCAATTAAGCAGAATAAGACAATAAACAAGTAAAAGGACCAGTAGCCACTGATGTAGGCACTGCAAAAGTCAGCAATGATACCCGAGAGGTTCTCACGAGCCAGAATATAGCCCAACATGGAGGACGCGGCAATAATTGCCATGGGGCCGGTGCTCGCAATAATTGCCTCCAGCAGGGATTCTTTTAGCATTACCCAATTTACCTTTTTACACACTAAACCATAAATAATACCATAGAGCACAGCAACTACGCCGGCTTCAGTGGCAGTAAAGATGCCGCTAAGAATGCCTCCAATAACAATGAGAGGCATAAGTAATGCCCAGATGGCCTTTGTAAAAGTCTTCCACACATTTTTCCATCCGCCAAATTTGTGTATTCTTACGTTGTGTCTGCGGGCGTGAAAGTAAATGAGCGTCATGTTCCCCAAGGCTATACACAGACCGGGCATGATGCCACCCATAAACAAATCACCCACAGAATATCCGGTAACCGAGCCATAGATAATCATGATTATGCTCGGAGGAATGATGGGACCCAAATTGGCGGCGGCGGCCACAAGCGCTGAGGCAAAGCCTCGTTTATAACCATCCTCTTTCAAGGTAGGCAAGAGTATACTTCCTAGGGCGGATGCATCTGCGTTGGCTGAGCCAGAGACACCGGCCATCAGCACACCGGCTAAAGTGCAGGTATGACCAAGACCGCCACGGATTTGCCCTACCAGTGAGTTGGCAAAATGAACAATGTTCTTGGTGATGCCCGTACGCTCCATGATTTGGCCAGCCATCATGAAGAAGGGAATCGCCATCAAGGAGAAAGAGTCCATAGAGGTAAACATTTTTTGAGATAATACCATAGAGGGAATATTGGTATGACAAGCTACCCATAAAGCGGCAGTGGCGCCCATGCTCAAGAAAATGGGAGTACCAAGGAGCAACAGTACGAAGAAAACTATAATGACTTCAATCAGCATTTATGTCCCTCCTTTCCCGCCCACGGCACCGTTTTATAAACTCAATTAATTTGTTTACTCCCTGATCAAGTAGCACCAGACTCAAGATGAAGCCTCCAACCGGCTGAGCCGCGTAGACCAGATTTATTGGAATTCTCAAGCCTGCAGCTAATCTGTCACCGGTCTCTATACAGTACTGGAGGCTGTGCCAAGAATAGTAACAAACAAAAGTAAGGGCGATCACTATGATAACAGTGTCAATAATTGTCTGTAATATACGCGGCATAGCGTCAAATATCAGCGTAAACGCCATGGTTTGGCCACGGTAGAACAGCACAGGTAAGCACAACATGGTCATCCATATGAACATGTATCGTGCCAACTGTTCTGTCCAGGGGATTGGAGAAGCAATGACATAGCGGAAGAAGACCTGAAGCCCAATGATAACAATGGACATGGCAAGAAGTCCTATCAATATCCATTCTGATGCCCGGATGATCATCTTTACAACCTTGGACAAAATAGTCAAGATTACACCTCCTTGTATTATGGGGCAACAGCCATTATAGCCAATCGCTAAAATGGTCTACACCGTAAAGAATGCCATAGATTGGCATGTGGTTCTAAACCGATTATATATTCTGCCTGTGCGTCCAAAGCTCTTTCACCGGGCTAAACTCGGTATAAGCTTAGAGATGTTTTGCTTGCGCGTTTTAAACATGCTGTTAACTGTTTGAGACAGTTGCAAACACCTTGAACCAGCTTTCATGGAATACACATTGAAGACCAGCAATGTGTTTATTCTGCTTGCTCGGGAATCACGCCTTTCACATCACAGTCAATTAGAACTTTCACATGTTCGCCGGAAGGATCCATGGCAGTCATATAGGCGTCAAAAGCCTGCTCAAGCGGGAACACATCTGTTACAAAGCATCTTAGTTCTTTGTCCAGCTTGCCAGAATTGATGATTTGTACGGCATCATAAAAATCCCGGTCCTCATACATGTTTACACCACGGAGTATTACTTGTTTTACAAGAATAGTGCGGAAGGAAGCCTCCTTGGGGGCCTGTGTTACTCCTACAATCATGATAGTGCCAGCTTTTTCTACCAATTCCACGCAGAGGTTATAGCTTTGTTGGGCGCCGCTGACCTCAAAAACAAATGGGAAGTTTTGACCTTCATTTTTTACTCGAGCTTTGCAAGCTGGTTCCGGCTCTGTTGGGTCTATGGAGTCAAAGCCTAATTCGGCTAGAAAAGCTCGGCGGCTGGCGACGGGCTCGCTGAATAAAACACGGGCACCTTTCCGCTGGCACATCAGACCAATGAGGGCACCGATTGTGCCGCCTCCGCTAATGAGCACAGAATCGCCGGGTCCCACGCCACTTTGGCGTACATCGTAAACAGCCACACTCATGGGCTCTGCCAAAGCTGCAATGCGCAAATCGACACCGGAGCGAAGCTTGTAACAAGATTTCGCCATTAGCGTGGTATATTCTGCATAGCTGCCGCATCCGCCTTCACGCCAAAGAGACATCATAAATCTATCACAGAGGCTCTCGTGGCCCTCGCGGCAGAAGCGGCATCTACCGCAGGAGTAAAATGGACGGCCTACCACATAGTCGCCCACGGCATAATCCAACTCGCCGTCGTAATTAATCTCCTCCACCACGCCGACAGGTTCATGGCCCAGTATAAACTTTCTGCCTCCAGTTTGAAGCTGTATGCCGGTGCGCCACATGTGCATATCACTACCACAGATACCAGTGTACTTCACTTTTACCAAGCACTCACCAGGAATAGCCTCGGGCTTGGGCACATCATAGCGCAGGGAGGCGTCCTCTTTTCCACGAATCTCAAAACCTAGCATGTTCTGCCCGTCCTTTCAGATAAGTTCATTTGGTACTCATATCAGCAAAAGATTCATGCCAATTCTCTTCGTTCCAAAAGCATTTCCCCCTTTTGACTCCATATCCATAATTATGGGTATTTTGCATACTACAGTATGGATAGTGCCTTTTATCTCCCACGTATTTTCATTGCTATTTGTAAATTATGGATATTACAAATAAGCTCTTAGAATAATGCTGAAATAAGAGCCTATTGATTCAGTATACCCTTGAACACGATGTTCTTCGTCTGCGTCATAGCCAGCAGCGTCTGCGTCTGTCCCTCACGGCCGAGGCCGCTGTCCTTGTTCGCGCCGTAGGGCGTCAAAAGGTTGCGGTAAAGGCTCTGGCCGTTTATGACCACGGAACCAGCCTCGAAGCGCAGCGCCGCTTTAAGGCCGAGACTCAGATCTCTGGTGAAGATACAGGAGCCGAGGCCGTACTTCGTGTCGTTCGCGAGGTCCATGGCCTCGTCGAAGTCGTCGAAGACGATGATGGGGAAGACGGGGCCGAAAACCTCGACGTCGTGCGCGATGTCCATGCCCGCGTCCACGCCGTCGAGCACCGTGGGTCCGTAGAAGGCGCCATTGCGCTCGTTGCCGTAAACGAGCTTCGCACCCTGCTCTATGGCCCTGCAGACCTGGGCTTCCACGCGCATTGCAGCCTTCTCACTGATGAGCGTGCCCATGGTCGTATCGGGGTCCATGGGGTCGCCAAGCTTCACAGTTTTCACCTTTGCCAGCAGTTTTTCCAGGAACTCGTCGTGTACGCTGCGGTGGACGATAAAACGCTTGGGCACGGAGCAGATCTGGCCCGCCATATAGAAGGCGCGGCAGGCGGTGGCCTCGGCGACGGCGGCGTCGATGTCGGCGTCGGCGCAGACTATCATGGGGGCGTTCCCGCCCAGCTCCAGACTCTGATATTTGAGGTTCCGCCCGCAGTTTTCGGCCACGCGCCGCCCGGCGGCGGTGCTGCCCGTGAAGTTCACCCCGGCGATGCGCTCGTCCGCGGTCAGCCATTCGCCGACGGTCTCTCCGCGGCCGGTGATGCACTGGTAGGCATAGCCCGGGAAACCGGCCTCGTACATGAGCTCGGAGAGCAGCAGCACGGTGAGCGGGTCGTCGCTGGCAGGCTTGGCTATGCAGCAGTTGCCGCTCAGCAGCGCGGGCGCGACCTTTTTTGCAAACAGCGTCAGCGGCGCGTTGAAGGGGATGATGCCGACTATGGTGCCGATGGGCTCGCGTATAGAGACGTCGAAGTCGTTCTCCATGCCGGCCTGTACGCCGAAGGGGATGACAGTCCCCGTGAGGTTGTTCCGCGCGGCTGAGATAAAGCCCTCAACGTGAGCTTTGAAGCCGCCGAAGTCGTTGTAGGACTCCTTGTAGGGCTTTCCCATCTCGCGGCTCTGCACCAGCGCAAGGCGTTTGTGGTTTTCCTCTTCCATTACGAGGTCGATGAACCTCTGCATCATGGCCATGCGCCTGTGCAGCGGCACGGCCGCCCAGGCCTTTTCGCCTGCGACGGCGGCTGTGACCGCCCGGCTCACGTCCTCCTGCGTGGCGGATGGCACGGTGTCGATAAGCTCGCCCGTCGCGGGGTTCAGCACCTCTATTACTTCTCCGTTAGAGGCGTCGGCGGCCGCACCGTCGATGTACATTTTCATGTTGCTGTCTCCTCCTGTGTCGTTTTATCCAATTTTCTCAATGTAGTCGCGCGTCTTCCGCGCCACTCCCAGTTCCTCGTTGGCGGCAATGACCTCGACGGCTACGGGAGAGCCGGGGCTTGAAATGCGCCCGGAGCCGTGGCAGACGGCATTGGCCGCTTCATCGAGCTCTACGCCCAGATGTCCCAGAGCGGAACAGACACCAGCGCGCACGGAGGCGGAGTTTTCACCTATGCCGCCGGTGAACACCAGTTTGTCCAGCCCGCCCAGCTCTGCATAGTATGCTCCGATATAGCGCACGATGGACGAGACGAACATGTCTATGGCGAGCTTCGCACGCGGGTCCCCGGCGTCCGCGGCCTCCTGTACGGGGCGCAGGTCGTTGCTCACGCCCGAGATGCCCAGCAGCCCGCCCCGCTTCGAGAGCCCTGCGAGCACCTCATCCATGCTCAGGCCCTGGTCCATGAGGTAGGGGACGAGATAGGCGTCAGCGTCGCCGCAGCGGTTCGCGTGAGGAAGACCGGTCTGGAGCGAAAAACCAAAGCTGCAATCCACGCTCTGCCCGTCGAGAATGGCGCATACCGAGCAGCTGCCCCCGAGGTGGCAGGAGATGAGCCGCGCCGCCTTGGCCTCCTGAGCAACATAGGAATGAGAGGCCCCATGATAGCCCATGCGCATGAGCCCATAGCGCTCGTACCACTCGTAGGGGACGGCGTAGAGCCTGCGCTCGAGGGGTATCGTCTCGTGAAAGGCGGTCTCAAAGACGCCGACGAGCCGCGCACCTGGGATGAGGCTCCTGAACTGGCCTATGGCTTCAAGGTAAGGCCCATTGTGCGCAGGAGCGACGGAAAGCATGGCCCTCATGCCCTCCAATACGGCCTCATCCAGCTCGTGTACCCCGTAAAAGCCCCTGGCCAGCACTGTTTTGAAGCCTACGGCGCCTATCTCGTCCACCGAGTCCAGCGCCCCGTGTTCCCGCGAGCAGAGGTCGGCGAGAAAGAGCGCTATGCCGGAGGAATAGTCCGGCACGCAGAGCCCCTCGCGCCGCCCGGACCAGCCGTTTTCCCCGCGGTATTGATAGATGGCCCCGTCCGAACTTCCCACGCGCTCGACCTTGGCCTCGCAGAGCACCCGCTCCCCGGGCATGTCGAAGAGTTTAAATTTGAGCGAAGTGCTCCCAACATTGCTCACAAGGATTTTCATGTTTTACCTCCAGTTTTTCACCATAATTAACAGCAGACGCCGTGCCAACTTTTCAATTCGCCTGTTTTAGCCGCTCCGCAGGCTCAGATGGGCGGTTTGCGCAAAAAAACCGCGCCGGACTGCGCCTTGCGTTGAAAACAGCGTGGCACAGTGTCCGGCGCGTTTTACAATTGTGTAAAAGAATTTAACTGGTGTTTACGCCTTTGTCGAACACCTCTGCTTTCTGCCGGTGGCCGGCGGGATGTTGGCGAGGTCGCGGTATTTCGCAACGGTCCGGCGGGCGATGTCGTAGCCGCGGGAGGCCAGCTCCTGGCATATTGCGCTGTCGCTCAGCGGCCGTTTCGGGTCCTCGGCGGAGATGATGGAAACTATCTCTTGGAGTATGTCGCCCTGCGTCTCCCCGCAGACCTCCTTCGCGAAGAAATACGACATCGGGAACACGCCCCAGCGGCAGGAGATGTACTTGTCCTTTACCGCGCGCGAGACTGTGGAGGGATGTACGCCAACGCGGGATGCGACCTCGGCCATGGAGCAGGGCCGCAGGGCGCCGGAGCCCTTCTCGAAGAACTCACGCTGTTCCTCGACGATGACGGAGGCGCAGCTGAGAAGCGTGTCCCGCCTGCGCTTGACACAGCCGAGCGCCCACTGGGCCTGGGAGAGCTTTTCCCGCAGGTAGTCGCGTTCCTCCTCCGAGAGCTCCGGGCGGTCAAGCATGGCGGAGTAGTAGGCGCTCAGCCCGTAGGAGGGCATATATCCGTCCGTGTACAGCAGCTGCGGTTTGCCGTCCTCGAAGCTGACCTCAATGTCGGGAATGACCCAAAGCGTACACTCCCCGCTGTCGTAGCCGTTTGAGGGGGTAGGCTCCAGGGAGGAGATGAGCCTTTTGGCCTCGATCACCTCCTGCTCGCTGACGTTAAGGGCTTTGGCAATGTGATGGATGTGGTTTTTCGCCAGGTGCTCCAGCATACGGCGGCAGATCTCGTCCGCAAGTCCTCCGCTCTGCCCCAACTGGGCGAGCTGTATGCGCAGACATTCCGAGAGGTCCCTGGCTCCCACGCCGCCCGGCTCCATGCTCTGGAGCACTGCCAGCGCCTCGTTGAAAAGCGTGGAATGTCCGGCCGACCGCGCGGCCTCCTCCACGTCCGCGGAGAGATAGCCCCGCTCGTCCAGGTTTATTATGAGAAAGCGCACGGCGCGCTCCAGCTCCCTTGTCAGATGCATGGACAGCAGCTGTTCCTCCAGCGCGGTCCTGAGCGTGCGCTTGGAGCGCTCCGGTATGGGCAGCTCGGAGCTCTCGCCGTTTTTTGTCCTCGCCCGTCCGGAACAGGGGCGCATGAGCCCTCGTCCGAAGTCCTGGGCGGGAGGGCCGGCCTCTAGCATTGGGTTCTCCATACTGAGTTCACGCAGGCATGAGTCAAGCTCTTCAATTCCCATTTGCAGGAAACTCATAGATTGGTACATACGCTGGCCCACGACCAGCTTTGTCTCTCGTTTGAGCGAGAGTTCCACCTCGGCTCACCTCTCTCTGGCAGAGACGCCCGCGAAATCAGCGAACGTTACCCTAATTATATCATGCCGGGGCAGAAAACATTTAAATTTTTGCGTAAAAACGCACTTTTCTACCTTTTATCCAAAAACTTGGCACTATTTCTGCTACATGCAGCAATGAACTCCACGGCAAAACCGTGGAGTTCATTGCGGTCAAGGAGTGAAAGCAAAGAGCAAAAAGTTATTTATTACCATATTTGTCAAGAAAGGCATAAGCAGCGCTGACGTAGTGCTCCGTGCCGTAACGGGCGGCTCCTGCGCCTATTTGACCGCCTGCTTTGTTGACGATGCCGCCGTGGCAGAGGGGAGTGATACCGCTCTCGACCACCTTGAAAATGTCAATGCCGAGCCCCGGACCCTCGAAGTCGAGCAGCGGTATCGGGAAATTGTTGTTTCGCCCTGCGCAGATGGTGCGCAGCTCCTCGCTCTGCGCCCTGGCCTCGCGCCAGCCGCCGTTTCTGAGGCGGAGCACGGTGGGCGCGGCGGCGGCGGAGAAGGCGCCCATGCCGTAGGATTCCGTGGCGGTGGAGTCGCCCATGTAGGGGACGGCGTCGTCCAATGTCCATTGAGTGGAAAACAGGGTGCCGACAAAACGGGGGGCCGGACCCTTGAACCACTGCTCGCCCAGGCCGGCTACCTTGATGCCTGTCTCCACGCCGTTCTGGGCAATGGAGGTGACGATGGAGCAATACTCCTTGCCCTTGATGCAGCGCATGGAGGCCAGAGAACAGCTCATGCCCAGGGGGTGGAACCAGCGCTCGTTGCCGACGAACATCTCCGTGACCCTCTTGATGGTCGGGATGTCGAGGTCCTCATCGCCCAGCAGCATGGGGACGATCTCGCTGACGAGCATGTTGCCGCAGGCTGCCTGGCGGGTGTGGCTCTCGTCGCCCATGAGCATGCCCTTGGCGAGTATGTTGCGGACGTTTATGCCGCCGTTTTTCTTGAGCACATGGTCCACGGCGGGGGCGAAGAAGTCCTCTATCTCCAGCAGGTTGCGCTCTATCTCCGGATTCCACATGGCCCAGGCGCCGAGACCGTTGCGGCCCTCGAAGGGGATGCAGTAGGCCCTGTTGCCGTGCGTGACGTCTTCTACGATGTTCACCACCATGTTGTGCGTTACGATGCCTGCCGCGGCGCCTATGGCGAAGTGGTCGTTGCAGGAGGCGAGTTCAATCTCCCCGGCCTCCACCATGGCCGCCGCCTCTTCGACGGTCTTGGCGAGTCCCGCGTGGATGGCGCCGTAGCATACGCCGCGCTTCTGGACGCCTATCATGTCCTCCCAGGCGATGGGCGGCCCGGAGTGCATTATCATGTTTTCCTTGAAGCCGGGTATGGCCTTTATGGCTTTCTCAAGGCCGACCCAGTGGCCTTCGGCTGCATTGAGCATCTGTACGGCTTCGGCGTTGGAGCGCTCTATTTTCTCGCGCAGGCTGGGCTCCATATCGGCTATCATACGGCACAGCCCGGCATCTACGGGCGGCTTCCAAGCCAGATGGAGCGCTTTTACGCCCTGGTCGAGCACTCCATCGGCAAAGGGCTTTACACCGACATTGATGACAGCGGGCGTAGTGCTGAAAAGTTTGTATTCCATGTTTCTGCCTCCCCTCAGGAAACTATAAGTCCGGCCAGAAGCGCCGCCCGGGCGTTGCTGGGCTGGATGACGACCCCGTACTCACGCAGCCTGCGGGCCTGTTCCGCCACATTTTGAGGGTCGATGTCGGTGCCGCAGAGAGAGGCGACGAGGCAGATATGCCGGCCTTCGTCCCGCTCTATGCGGGCGACCTCCCTGAGCGCGTCCTCGATGGCGCCGACCGGGTCGGGGTGTATTGCGTAACCGTAGAGCAGGTCGAAGAGGATAACGCCGGTCTCCGGGTCGTGCGCCTCCTGTATGAGACGGTCCACAAGTATGGAGGGGTCCATGACGGGGTGCGGCCTGCCCTTGGTGAATACCTCGTCGCCCATGTCCACGAGGGAGTTCTCAACGCTGAGATACCTGTCCTCCAAAAGCTCGGCCCCGCCGAAGCTGATGTTGGAGTGCAGCCTGTGAACAAGGCCCTTGAGCAGCGTGACCGCCTCTTCGCTGTGCGTGCCGCCGCAGAAGAGGCCGCGCAGGTATTTCTGCTCCGGGGATAGCCTGGAGCGCTCGGCGGCGGCGCTCTCCGCGAGCTCAGCGGTGGCGCGCCGCAGGTAGTCGCCGCCTGCGGGCTCCTCGCCGCGCAGCAGGCAGACGGCCATCTGCGCCGCCTCTTCGAGAGAGGCGGGGGCATAGGCTCCGGCCCTGCGTATCTCCTCCCGGTCTCCGCCCAGGAAAAACACCACGCATGGCTTGTCCTTCGGCAGCGCGGCGTAGATCTTCCGCGCCGTGTCCGGGTGCGGCGGCTTTGAGACCAGCACCAGCACCTCCGTGTCAGGGTCTGAAGCGAAATAGTCCATGGCCTGCAGGAACATTATCCCGCCGACCTTCTGGGAGAGGTCGTGCCCGCCGACGCCTATGGCCTGGGATATGCCCTCGCCCAGCTGGTGGACCAGGACAGCCACCTCCTGCAGGCCGCTGCCCGAGGCTGCGACGATGCCTATCCGGCCGCGGCGTATCTTGCTCATGAGACCGATGGACAGGCCGTTGACCACGGCCGTCCCCGCGCCCGGACCCATCACGAACAGCCCCTTCTCGTGGGCGATGCGCTTGAGCTCCAGCTCCTCATCCTCGTCCATGTCGCTGAATATGAAGAGGTTCATATCATTTGCCAGCGCTGTGCGCGCCTCCGCCCCCGCATATTCGCCGGGCAGGGAGATGGTGCAGATGTTTGCCTCGGGGAGCGCCTTCTTGGCCGCTGCGAGGCTGCGGTATTCGAGCTCGGCGGCTGCGCTCTGCGCCGACGCCTTGCCGGAGGCGAGCTCCCGGACCTTGTCCTCGGCGGCACTCATGACCCCTTCGTCCTCGCAGTCGAGCGAGATGATGAGGTCGTTGGCCCCGGCAGCGGCGATGGCAGGGGTGGTGCCGCCGAATTCATCCACCACCGTCTTGTTCATATCTGTCGCCATGACCGCCACAGCCTTGCGCACCCCTGGCAGCTTCATAAGCTCTCTCGAAACGGAGAGTATCAGGATGGAGTCCATGTAGCAGTTTGGCATCACTGTAGTCTTTATCAAAGAAAAACGCTTCCTTTCGTGTGGACTGACGCGCCTTCAAACTGCGTCGCTTTATAAAAAAGCAAGACCCGTGCCAAGTTTTAACCCGGCACGGGTCCTTATTTCACAGCAAAATATATCAGTATTTTACGAATCGTCCATTGCAGTAACAAAATTTTGCGCTCAGCGTTTGCCAGACACATACCTGTCCTTGTCGTCCAGCCTGCGCTTGCAGCCGGGGCAGACCTTGAGCTGAAACATCTTGTAAAACAGCCGCCTGCCGCAGTGCGGACAGCGGCACCAGACCACCACTATGAGCAGTCCCGCAATAAAGAGAAGCGCCGTAAGGATCTCGGCGAGAAGATAGGACGAAGTACCCTCTTCAAGCAGGAAATGCCCCAGGAGCCCGACGGCGAGCCCAAGCAGCAGGGAGGCCATTGAGAGCACTTTAGCGGTGCCAAGTTTCATTTGTCTCACCCCAGCAGAGTTTTGGCCCATTATAACCGCCCGTTTCCCGCCTGGCAAGCACAAATTGAAATTCACTCCCGCGTCAGCGGCAGAATATCGCCTGGCATAAGCTCGGCGTAGAGCGTTTCTGGGGAGTTGAGGCGGGACCATTGTTCATGGGGCAGCTCCATGCGCAGGCGCGAATAGCCCTCGCCTCCGCCGGGCGTGGAGAGCATCACCACCGTCGAAAACGCCTCCGTAACCACGCGCTCCACGCGGCAGGGAATGCGGTTCGGACCGGGCGAGTCCGCCGGGCGCAGGAAGTGGGAGCGGATGCCCGCAAACTCCAGCCCCTCCGGCAGCGGCAGGGCGACCTCCAGTTCCGCGCCCCAGTCCAGGGCCTCTATCCGCGAGCCGGACACCCGCCGAGCCCGCGTGATGTTCTTGCACCCCGAAAGCAGGCAGGCGGACAGTGTTCTCGGCGCGCTGAAAAGCTCCTCCACGCTCCGAACCTCCTGAGCGCGCCCGCTGTCGAGCACACAGACCCGTCCGCAGAGCCGGTGCACCTCGTCCCTGTCGTGCGTCACGAAGAGCACCGGCCCGGGGAAGGTGTCCAGCAGTTCCGCCAGCTCCAGCTCCACCTGCCACTTTAGGTAGCTGTCCAGCGCCGAGAAGGGCTCGTCCAGCAGCAGGGCCTCCGGCTCGCTCGCGAGGATGCGCGCCAGCGCCGTGCGCTGCTGCTGCCCGCCAGAGAGCTGCCGCGGGTACTTCCCCTCGCTGCCCTCAAGGTAAAATGCCTTTACCAGCCGAGCGACGGTCTCCTTCCGCTTCGCTCTGTCCCGCACGCCCACGGCGATGTTCTGTGCCAGGGTCATGTTGGGAAAGAGCGCGTAGTTCTGGAAGAGATAGCCCACGCGCCGCTGCTGGGGCGTGAGGTCGATGCGCTTTGCCGAGTCAAAGAGCACCCGCCCATCGAGGACTATGCGCCCCTCGTCGGGCCTTTCTATGCCCGCCACGCACTTGAGCGTCACGCTCTTGCCGCAGCCGGAGGCGCCCAGCAGGCCCATGACCGAGCCGCTGTCCGTCTCAAAGGCCGCATCCAGCCGGAAACGGCCGAAGTCCTTTTTTATGTCAACCAGCAGCGACATCAGTCCACCCCCTCGGAGACGGCTCCGGCCCTGCGCCGCGGCCGCCGGTCTTTCTTTTCAAGCATATTGACGGCCAGCAGCACGACAGCTGAGATAGCGAGGTTTACGAGCACCCAGCGCATCGCGCCGGCGTCGTCGCCGGTGCGCCAGAGCTGGTATACGGTGGTGGAGATGGTGGCGGTCTTGCCGGGGGTGTAGCCGGAAATCATGGAGGTCGCGCCGTACTCGCCCAGCGCGCGGGCAAAGGCGAGAACGGTGCCCGCTATGATGCCCTGTTTGCAGCAGGGCATACGTACGCGCCAGAAGATCCAGGTGTTGGAGCGCCCCAGGGTCTGGCCGGCGTAGGCGAGGTTCATGTCAAAGGACTCGAAGGCCCCGCGCGCCGTGCGGTACATGAGCGGGAATGCCACGACGGCGGAGGCGAAAACAGCGGAATACCACACCATGGTGAGCCGCAGGTCGAACATTTCCAGGAACCACAGCCCGATGGTCCGCTTCGGCCCGAGAAGGCGCAGCAGGAAATAGCCCACGACGGTGGGCGGCAGCACCAGCGGCAGCGTCAGCACGACATCGAGCACGCCCTTCACGAGCCTCGGCAGCTTGGCGACATAGTAGGCCGCTAGTATGCCGAGAAAGAAGATGATTACCGTTGAGATCGCCGCAATGCGCAGCGAGTTCCAGAGCGGATACCAGTCCAAGGAGATCACCCCACAGTAGTAAAAATGGCCGGCGCGAAGCGGAGCTGCGGCCCCGACCGCGCCGGCCAGAGGTGGAAAAGACGATTTACAGCACGGTAAAGCCCACGCCTTCGAGGACGGCTATGGCGGCCTCGTCGGTGTGGATGTAGTCGAGGAAGGCCTGGGCGGCCTCGGCGGCCTCGGCCGTGCCGCTCTTCATGACGGCGGCGGGGTAGATGACCTGGTCGCACATTTCCGGAGCAGCCTGGTCCACGACGTTCAGCTCGTAGGTGAAAGCGTCGGTGGCGTAGATGATGCCGCAGTCCACGGCGCCCTCCTTGACCTGGGTGGCGACCTCGGAGACGTTGGAGGCGTAGGTGACCTTGCCCTCGGCCTCCAGGCCCGCGATGTCTATGCCGAGATATTCGAGTATCTGGAGGGAGTACGCGCCCACCGGCACGTCGTCGTTGCCGAGGCACAGGAGGCTGAGCTTGTCGGAGGCGAGGTCAGAGAAGCCCTCGATGCCTGCGGGGTTGTCGTCCGGCACGGCGAGGACGACCTTGTTCTCCACGAGGTCTATGCGGCTGTCGGAGACCACGAAGTCGAGCCCGTCGGTGTTGGTGCCTGTAGTGTCATCTGCGTCGAGCTGGTTCATCTGCTTCTGTGCGGCGGAGATGAAGAGGTCGCAGACCGCACCCTCCTCGATCTGGGTCTTGAGCGTGCCGGAGGAGTCGAAGGTGAAGGTCAGCGTGACGTTGGGCGCGACCTCCTTGTAGAGCTCGGCTATCTCGGTCAGCGTGGCCTCCATGGAGGCGGCGGCGAAGACCACGACCTCGACGGGCGGGAGCGCGGGGCTCGTGATGTCCTCTCCCGGCGTCTCCTCAGGGGCTTCAGAGGCGGGGGGCTCGGAGGTCTGCGCGCCTTCCTGCCCGCAGGCCGCGAGGGCGAAGACCAGGCAGAGGGCAAGCAGCAGGGCGAGTGCTTTTTTCATTTCAAAATGCTCCTTTCCTGTGACCTCGTGAGGTCAAATGCCCTTGCCGAAGGGGCAGATGGGATAGCGGCAGTCGCCGCAGCCGAGGCAGAGGCCGCCGTTGCCGAGAGCCTTTATCTCCGCGCGCGTGACACGTACGCCTGCAGCGATGCGCGGGAGCATGAGGTCGAAGACCGTGGCCTTGGCGTACATGACGCAGCCGGGCAGGCCCATGACGGGTACCCCATCCTCGAAATAGCCCAGGAGGAACATGGCACCCGGCAGTACCGGCGCGCCGTAGCAGACTATCTCCGCTCCCGTGTCCCTGATGGCGCCCGGCGTCCTGTCGTCGGGGTCCACGCTCATGCCGCCGGTGCAGAGCAGCATGTCCACGCCTTTTGCCTTGAAGTCGAGGACGGCCTTAGTTATGGCTTCCCTGTCGTCGCCGGGGAAGGCCTGCATCGTGACCTCGATGCCGTAACTTTTGAGCTTTTCCTTTATGACGGGGGTGAAGGTGTCCTGGATGAGCCCGTTTTTCACCTCGCTGCCCGTCGTGACAAGGCCGCAGGTCCTGAGCGTGAAGGGCCTCAGCGAGAGGATGGGCTCCGGCCCGGCGATCGCCTCGGCCTCTCGCAGCTTTTCGTCCTCTATGACGAGGGGGATTATCCGCATCCCGGCGAGCTTCGCGCCCTTCTTCACGGCGGTGTTCGAGTGCCGCGTGGCTATCATCAGCTCGTCTCGCCCATTGAGGGCGTTTAGACGAGTTATGTCAACCTGAAACAGTCCGTCGCAGTCAGCAATGAGCTCGATCTTGCCCTCCTTGACGGGCGTGGGGTGCATGTGCTCGCTCTGACACAGGGCGCGCAGGCGTTCGGCAGCCTCGTCCTCATGGACCATGCCCTCTGCCTTTTCCCAGACATAGAGCTTTTCCTTGCCCATGGAGAGCAGGACGGGGATGTCCTCCTCGGTGACGACATGCCCCTTGCGGAAGCGCGCGTCCTTGGTGACGCCGACGATTATCTGGGTCATGTCGTGGCAGAGCACGTGGCCCACGGCGTCGCGCGTGTCTATAAGTTTCATGGCAAATTCCTCCGATTACGCCCAAATTTGTCAGGACTGACTACAATGTAACACAGCGGAAATGGAATTGCAATAAAAAACAAATCGCATTTCAAAAAAATTCGGGCCGGTCACGGACCGGCCCGAAGCGGGGCGCACTTTCAGTTTTGTCTCTCGGCGGCCTCTACGGTGTGCAGGGCGAGGACGGCGGAGGTCACGCGGCCAACGCCGCCGGGGACGGGGGAGACGGCGGCGGCAGTGCCGCAGGCGGCCTCGAAATCCACGTCCCCGCGCAGGCCCTCGGGCGTGACGTTCGTGCCGACGTCCACCACCACCTGGCCGGGCGCAAAGCAGTCCGCGCCCAATAGGCCGGGCTGCCCCGCGGCAGCGACGACAATGTCGCAGCTCCGGCAGAGGCCGGGAAGATCCGGCGTGCGGGAGTGGCAGAGCGTCACCGTCGCGTCCCTGGCCGTGAGCAGCATGGCCAGGGGCTTGCCCACGACGAGGCTGCGGCCCACAACGGCGACCCTCTTGCCGCGCGGCTCTATGCCGTAGTAGTCAAGCAGCTCCAGCACGGCCCGGGCGGTGCAGGGCGCGAAGCCCGCGCGCTCCCCTGTAAAGACCGAGGCCAGGGAAGCGGGGGAGACCCCATCCACGTCTTTTGACGCGGCAAGTTCCCGGCAGGCGGCCTGCTCGGTCTTTTTGAAGGGCATGGGCCTCAGGAGCAGCGCGCCGTGGACGCCCGCCTCGGCGTTTATGCTGCGGACTGCATGGAGTACGGCGTCCATGTGCGCGTTTTCCGGCAGTTCTATCGTGAAAGACTCCACCCCGGCGGCGGTGCAGGCCTTTTTGGCCGCACGCTCGTAGGACCGGCTCGCCTCCTGCGCGCCGACGCGCAGGATTACCAGCGTCGGCGTGACGCCGCGCTCGCGCAGCGCGCGCGTCCTGACGCTGAGGCCGGCGAGCATGGCCTCAGCCGCCGGCGCCCCGCTCAAGATCTGCGCCATCAGCCTATCCTCGCTTCCACTGCGGCGAGTCCCGCGTCGATGATGGGGCCGTACTGCTCGAAAACCAGCTCGCACTCGCGCCGGAGGGTCATGGCAAAGACCTCGTCCTCCATGCCAGCGGCATTTATGAGGATGTTGAGCCGCGCGGCGCGCATTGCCGCCCGGCAGAGTTCGAGGCCGACGCCCACGTCGGAAATGGCGCCCTTCGCGCCCTTGTCCGCGAGAGAGCGGAGCACTTCCGCCGTCTGTGCGGCGGTGTAGAGCACCTCAGTGGGGATGAAGCAGGCCACGCGCAGGGCGGAGTCCATGTGCGCGGCGCGCTCGGGGTCGTCCTTGGGCAGGGAGAGGTATTTTTGCAGCGGCTGGAAGGCCTTTGCGTCCTCGTCCACGAGGCGGAGCATGTATTTGCGCGTCAGCTCCAGCTTTTCGAGCGCCGCGGCGATGTCGGCCTCGTACTCGGCGTATTTCTTCTTTCCGGAGGTGAGGTTGCAGACCATCGCGCCAAGCGCGGCGGCGAGCGCCCCGGCGAGGCCCGCGGCTCCGCCTCCTCCCGGCACGGCCTCCTTCGAGGCGAGCGCGGCGGTAAAGGCGTCCAGGCTCATGTCAGCGAATTTTTCCATGTTTCATACTCCCAACTATATAAGATGCTTGTTCACAAAGGGTATCTTAGACAGCAGCCACCAGGCCGCGAGGCTGAGCGCGAACACCGCCGCGCCCTCCACCGGCACCGCGATGAGCGGCGGCATTATCGTGAGGTCAAAGCCCAGCTGCCGGAAGGCCATGACGAAGGCGTGGTGCGCGAGATAGACGCAGAAGCTGGCCTTCACGAGCTTTGCCAGCCGGGGCGTGCTCTGCCTGCCAGCACAGAGCCTGCGCGCGCCGCCGAAGACGCCGCAGGCCATGAGCGCCGGCCCGGGGGACATGCCCTCCATGAAGGCCTCGAACACCGCTCCGTTTCTGAGGGACATGAACACCGTCCCGCCGAAAGTGACGGCCAGGCCCAGGGCCAGCGCCGCGCCGTAGCGCCAAAGCGGCCCAGGCTCCCGCGAGTTCATCACCTGGCCCAGCAGCGCGTAGCCCAGCGCGGCCCAGCACATGTTGAGCGGGTACTGCGGCGTGATGCCTCCCAGCCAGGCCAGCGGCGGCCAGAGCTTCAGGAGCGGCCAGCCTATGCCCAGCACGGCCCAGAGAAAAATGGCCCAGTCGAGCTCCTTTTCCGTCGCCCCGCGCACCAGCGCCCGGAGCACCGGCAGCGCCGCATAGAGCAGCAGGAGTATCTGGAGGTAGTACAGGTGCAGGTGGTGGTCAAAGCACAGCGTGTGGACGACCGAATTGAGCAGCCAGCCCGGCTCCAGCCAGCCCGTAAAGATGTAGTTGCCGACGACGCCGTATACATAGTATAGCCAGGCCCAGACGAGCAGGATGACGAGCACTCGCAGGAAGTAGCGCCTGAAAATGTCCCGCCCTGTGAGCCGGCGCTCCGGCGGGAGCATCAGCGCGCCCGTGCACATGAAAAAGACAGGCACCGCAAAGCGCGCCAGGCAGTCCCAAAGCGTGCAGGAGAGCCAGGAAAAGCTGCCGATCTCAAAGAGCTTCAGCCCGTAGCCGGAGGTGTGTATGACGATGACGCCCGCGCAGGCTGCGAGTTTTACGACGTCGGGCGCAAGCTCGCGCCCTCTTCCTCCAGGCATGTTTCACCCTCCTCAATTTTGGAGCAGATAAGCCCCATGTATACCCAGGCTATAGGCGCCACCAGGCAGAGCCCCAGCCCGAAAAGGCTCTGTACGAGGTAGCAGACAAGCCCCGCGCCGTACTCCGGCCCAGCCCCGCGCAGCCAGCGCCGCAGCGCCGCGATGGTGACCGCCGCCCAGGCCGCAAAGCCGAGAAGGCCGAGGTTCACGAGATAGCCCAGCGGCTCGCAGTGAGCGTTGTCCGCGTGCGTTGTGAGCGTCTGCCCCGTCTCGGGCACGTAGCGGGAGAAGTCCAGCCCCGAGCGCAGGCCGAAGCTGTCCGGCCCGCCGCCCAGCAGCGGACGCTCCGCAAAGAGCCGAAGCGCCTCCCGCCAGATGGCCACCCGGCTGGAGCCGAAGCCGTCCTGCGCCCTGCCGTGCAGAATTTCCGAAAGCTCCCAGAGCGTCCCGCCCTCCGGCGGCCAAAGGTATACCGCCGCAAGAGACGCGATGCAGAGCGCCAGTATCGCAACACCCAGTGCCAGGGCAGCCTTCCGCCGGCCGGCATAGTTAACATAATACGGGGACACTATCAGCAGACAGCCCAGGCAGCCTGCCAGCCCGCTCTGCGCACCGATGACTATGAGCAGCGCCAGACAGCCCGCCGCGGGCAAAAGCAGCAGCCAGCGACGCACCCCCTTCGCCCTCAGCGCCGAGAGCGTAAGCAGCGGGATGACAAGGCAAAACCAGCCCGCAAGCAGGTTCGTATTGCCTATCGTGCCCAGAAATTCGCCCGAATACCGCGTCCCCGCGTCGTAAAAGTCGAGGCCCTCGGGGAAAAGCCCCAGTACGTTCACCCGCAGCAGCTGCAAAAAGCAGACCAGCGCGCAGAGCCCCGCTGCCAGCGCCGTAAGGTTTACATAAAGTTCACGCCTCTGTCCCCAACGCGAGACGCCGAGTGCGATGCAGCCATAGAGCAGCAGGGTCACAAGCCCGTCGTACCTGTTGCCGCCCAGCAGCGCGTGATGGAAATTACCGGAAAACGCTGCCGAGAGGCAGGCCGCCGCCATGAAGGCGAGCACGCAGAGCGCAAAGCCCCGCGGTCTTCGCAGCCTCGCCCGGTATTTCAGCGCGCAGAGGGCCAGCGCCGCGAGCCAGAGCCCCGTCAGCGCGGCTAAGAAGAGGAATTTTGCCCTCGTGATGCCGGTGTAGCCCTCGAAGCCCGTCCAGAGCGGGAAGGCGGCCAGCATGAGGCAGATGTAGATGTCCGTGAGCCTGCGCGCCGTAAGTTCCATGCGGCTATTTTAGCACGTCCGGCCCTTGCGCGCAACGCCGGCTTGGTTTATTATCGTGGGGAGGTGATGACATGTATTTTGACACGCACGCGCACTACGACAGCAGCCATTTCGACGCGGACAGGCACGAGCTGCTGGCCTCCATGCCTGACGCGGGTGTGGACTGCATCATAGACCCCGGCTGCGACGAGGCATCGAGCCGCGCGGCGATAGCGCTGGCGGAGCGCTATCCCTTCGTCTACGCCGCCGTGGGCTGGCAGCCGGAGGAGTGGGAGAGCTGGCGCTTCGAGAGCGCAGCCCTCGTCCGCGAGCTGGCCGCGCACCCGAAGTGCGTCGCGATAGGGGAGATAGGGCTCGACTACTACTGGGACAAGGAGCACAAGGAGCTCCAGTACGAGATGTTCGTCACCCAGCTGGAGCTGGCCCTGGAGCTGAATAAGCCCGTCATCATCCACGACCGCGAGGCGCACGAGGACTGCCTGCGCATAACGGCGCGCTATCCCGCCCTGCGCGGGGTGTTCCACTGCTTTTCCGGCAGCCTGGAGATGGCGAAGGAGCTGGTGAAACGCGGCTGGCACCTGGGCTTTGACGGCCCCATAACCTATAAAAACGCCCGAAAAGCCCTTGAGGTCCTTGAGTGGTGCCCTTTGGAGCGCATCCTCATAGAGACCGACAGCCCCTACCTGACCCCGGTACCCTTCCGCGGCAAGCGGAACGACTCTGGAAAGCTGCGGTATATAGTTGAAAAGATAGCGGAAATAAAGGGCCTGAGCCACGAAGATATAGCCAGGGCTACCGCTGAAAACGCCCGCCGCCTCTTCCTGTGAGGCCGCGGCGGATATGAGAAAGAGGAGAAGCGCCCCCGGGGGCGCTTCTCCTCTTCGCGCGCTTAAGTTTGGCGGCCCGCATATTTTTTTACCGCCCGCCGCAGCCTTGCGACGCTGAGCGTAAAGTTCAGGCACTCGTTAAAATATATTATGCCTATGTACGCCGGCAGGGCACCGACTGGCAGCAGCTGCCAGACCAGCACGACGCCGAGCGCGGCGTCCAGGATATTGATGCCCATGCTCCACACCTGCTGACCCAGGCCCTTGAGGCAGCCGTCCACTATCATGTCCGTGTACATGATGGGAACGAGCGGCGCGAGCAGCCGGATGAAGCGCCCGGCTTCGGAGGAGTGGTACACCGCCTCGCCCAGCTGCCCGCCGAAGCGCCAGAGCAGCAGGGCAGCGGCCAGCGAGAAGGCGGCGCAGAGCTTCAGCAGCCCGCCGACGATGCGCCGTATCCCGGCCGTATCTCCCCGCATCTGCGCCTCTGTCAGCGTGGGGATGGTGAGCTCCGCCACGGCGCCCAGAAGGCAGGATGGAAATCCGATTATGGGCATCGCCATGCCCTGGATGACGCCGTAGCCGGCGAGGGCGGCGTCCGCCGAGAGCCCGGAGCGCCGGAAGCCCCGCGGCACCAGCAGGTGCTCCAGCGTCGAGAGCGCGCTGCGCGCATAGGCCGAGACGGCCAGCGGCAGGGCCACGGCGAACATCCGCGCCGTAAGACGCACGGAGCCGCCGCCGCGCTCCGCGTGCCGCCGCCTGTCGCCAAGGTAGAAGCAGAGCATCAGCCCCAGCGAGAGCATATCCGCCGCCGTGACGCCGGAGGCTACCGCCGCACAGCTGCGCTCTATGTCGCCCTCGGGCGCGCGCCCGAGGAAGAGCACGACGAGCCCCGCGCAGGCCAGCTGCTCCAGCAGATGAACGAGCGAGGGCTTCCAAATGCGCCCGCAGGCCGTGAAATAGCCCGAGAGCACGGAGGAGAGAGCGATGAAGGGCAGGCCGAAGGCGAGGATGCGCAGGCTCATTACCGTCCTGGCGTCGCCTATCCACAGAAAACCGATGGGCTCGGCAAAGAGGTAGAGTATCACGCAGGCCGCCGCGCCGAAGACCAGGCTGTAGGCCGCGCAGCGGCTCATCGCCCCGCCGACCCCGCCGCCGCGCCCGAGACCGATCTCCTCCGCCACGAGCCTGGTGACTGCGAAGCGTATGCCGCTGATGGCGAAGGTCGTGGCCAGCAGCTCCACGCTCATGACGAGCTGGTAGAGCCCTATGCCCGCCGCGCCTATGCGCCCGGCCAGCCAGGCCTGGAAGACCATACCTATGCAGCGCATGAGCAGCGAAGCCCCGGTCAGCAGCGCCGTATTCACGATTAGCCGCTTTTTCATAAAAAGAAACCCCCGCTTGTACTCATATGAGTATATGCGGGGATGTCTCTCAGTTGAACCTGCCTCCGGAGCGGGCGATGAGCTCTTCTGCCCGGCCGCGCAGCTGCGCGTTTTCCGGCGAGCGGAGGCCGGGGTCGGCCCGGAGCAGCGCCTGAGCCGCGGCCTGTGCGGATTTCAGGACGTTCATGTCCGCGCCGAGGTCCGCGATGTGCAGCTCCGGCAGGCCGTGCTGACGGGAGCCGAAAAAGTCGCCCGGGCCGCGCAGGCGCAGGTCCTCCTCGGCTATCCTGAAGCCGTCGGAGATGTGCGTCATGGCCGAGAGCCTCGCGCGCGCCTCATCCCCCTTGGCGTCCGAGACGAGGATGCACCAGCTCTTGTGCTTGCCGCGCCCGACGCGCCCGCGCAGCTGGTGGAGCTGGGAGAGCCCGAAGCGCTCCGCGTTCTCAATGACCATGAGCGCCGCGTTGGGCACGTCCACTCCGACTTCTATGACCGTCGTGGAGACGAGAACGTCAGTTTCCCCGGCGGCGAAGGCGGCCATGACGGCGTCCTTGTCCCTGGTTTTCATCTTGCCGTGGATGCAGGCGATTTTGAGCTCCGGCAGGGCGCGGCGCAGCTCCTCGGCGTGTTCCTCGGCGGATTTCAGCTCGTCCGCGCCCTCCTCGTCGTCCTCTATGCGCGGGCAAACGACGAAGGCCTGCCGCCCCTCGCCCGCGAGCTTGGCTATGAAGCCGTTGAGCCTCTCGCGGTAGCTGCTGTCCACGGCAAAGGTGTCCACCTTCTGCCTGCCCGGGGGCAGCTCGTCTATGAGGGAGACGTCCAGCTCCCCGTAGATGATGAGCGCCAGCGTGCGCGGGATGGGCGTTGCGGACATCACGAGGATGTGGGGCTGCGCGCCCTTGGCCGCGAGCTCCGACCTCTGCTGGACGCCGAAGCGGTGCTGCTCGTCCGTGACGACAAGGGCGAGGTCCTTGAATTCAACGCCCTCGGAGAGCAGGGCGTGCGTGCCTATGCACAAATCCACCTCGCCAGAGGCAAGCCCGGCGAGCACGGCGCGCTTTTCAGCGGCTGTCTCTTATACACATCTCCGAGCCCACGAGACAGGCAGAAATCTCGT
>OJRG01000381.1_pt1 | contig 25887 bp, 14 predicted proteins | sample 1599121 | NCBI WGS metagenome assembly OJRG01 (sample SAMN03922528, study PRJEB24848) | human gut metagenome | isolation source: stool sample | host: Homo sapiens | place: Germany | collected 2010-05
GGCCGGCACCGAAGGCCCGCAAAAAATTCACGCCGTAAAAATCCGAGGGGAGAGGCATTCGTGTGGGTGGGGCCGGGAAAGGACCGGGCAGGAATCAGAGAAGAATCGAGGCAGATCCGGGAGAAGCCGGGACAGGATCCGAAAAGGCCGGAGCCGAAAGTTCGGAACGGGAACGATGAGGAAATGCGGAAGCACCGCAGAAAAGGCAGCGAAACGGCGGCTGAAAAACAGAACAAACAGAACAAAACAAGCCGAAAAGACCGGAACGGTCCAACCGGAGCAACAACCTGAGGAAAAAATTCGTATCTTGCCGGAAACAAAGACGACCCAATATGGAACTCTCCGATAAAAAATTCGCGGTGCTGATCGATGCGGACAATATCTCACACCGGAAAATCAAAGACATACTCGACGAAATAGCCAATTACGGAACGCCGACGATCAAGCGGATCTACGGCGACTTCACCGATCCGAAATTCGCGGCATGGAAAAGCATTCTGCTGGAGAACTCGATCACCCCGATTCAGCAGTATGCCTACACCACAGGCAAGAACGCGACGGATTCGGCGCTGATAATCGACGCGATGGACATCCTGCACAAAGAGTCGGTCAACGGATTCTGCATCGTGTCGAGCGACAGCGACTACACCCGCCTGGCAAGCCGCATCCGAGAATCGGGACGGGAGGTGCTCGGTTTCGGAGAAAAGAAAACCCCCAAGCCGTTCATCAAATCGTGCGACAAATTCATCTATGTAGAGATACTCGGACAGCCCGCACCGGCACCGACAACGGCCGTTACGCCGGCAACGGCGCCGGCAGCCAAAGCTGCGGCACCGAAAAAGCCCGCGAAAAAACATCAGGGGCGCAATGCACCCGAAACAGACATGCCGGAAGCAGCCGTCGCGGAACACGTTGCTGCGGAGGCTGCCCCCGCAGAACCCGCCGCTGCGGAGAAGAAGGCCGCCCCGGCTCCGGATACGGCACAGCCCCAGCCGATCATTCGTCCGATCGACGAGGATTTCAAAACACTGCTCGCAAACACGATCGAAGACGCCGCCGACGACAGCGGTTGGGCCTTCCTCGGAATCGTAGGCGGGGTACTCACCAAGAAGATGCCGGATTTCGACCCCCGCAATTACGGGTACAAAAAACTGTCGCTGCTGGTAAAATCCCTTTCGAAAATAGTCGAGATCGAAGAGCGCCCGTCGGAAAATAAGGAGCTGAAACTCGTTTACGTCCGAAACCGTATCCGGTAGACGTCCAAGCCTGCCCGCCCCGGCAACCGAACCACGCGGGGATCACGGGCGCCCATGCAAAATACGCCGGACAGGCCCCCCCGCAAGATTTTCCGGGCCACTATCCCTGCAGGATTTCCCGGGTTAACATCCCTGCAGGATTCCCCGGCCGGATGCGGCATAACAAGCACGTTACGGCAACGAGGCCGCTGCAACGCAATTTTGCAGCGGCCTTTCGTATAACTCCCAATGCGGGTTGCGTGCCCGGAACGGGGGCTGCCCGGGACAGGACAGGACAGGACAGGACAGGGCGGGACAGGGCGGGACAGGGCGCATGGGACGGCACGGGAAGTTCGGCGAAGGAAGCGACATAAAAGCGGCGGGAAGAGCCACGGGAACAATGCAAGACCAGCCGAAACAGCAGAAAGAACAACGGCAGGAACAGCGGCGGGGCAAGACGGGAACAGCGGCGGAAGCAACAGCAGGGAGAACGGAAGAAGGCAAATTACAGCGAAAAATCCGGAGCAGTACTTACAATCCGGAAGCAGCATTCGCAAAAAATTTTAATAATAAGGCCGCTATCAAATCGCAACCAAATTCACAAATCCGGTAACAAATAAAACGCAAAACGAGCCCCCGAAAGCAGGATTATCAGCAACACGGAGGCGCAAAGAGAAAAACCCGGCGGATACGGGCTGCAAAAAAGTCACCCGTCGTGAACAATTTGACAATAAATTTATATATTTGTGATATTGTTTTCAAAACCCTACTAATCCGAAACAAGACATGGACAAAACCAATGTACGGGAGTTGCAGGATGTCGTGATCCGCTTTTCCGGCGACTCGGGCGACGGCATGCAGCTTACGGGCACGCTTTTCTCAGACACCTCGGCGCTGCTCGGGAACGGGATCTCGACCTTCCCCGACTACCCCGCCGAAATCCGCGCGCCGCAGGGTACCGTAGCGGGCGTATCGGGATTCCAGGTTCACTTCGGCAGCCACCGGGAACTGAATCCCGGCGACTACTGCGACGTGCTGGTAGCGATGAACCCCGCAGCGCTCAAGGCCAACCGCAAATGGCTCAAACCGGGAGCGACGGTCATCATCGACGGCGATTCGATCACCGAAGACCACCTCAAAAAGGCGTGCTTCGCCACGCTCGACCCCATCGCCGAGCTGAAACTCGACGAGTACAACGTAGTAATCCCCGGCATCACCACGATGACGCGCGACGCGCTCCGGGAAACCGGCCTCGACAACAAGAGCGTGACCAAGTGCAAAAACATGTTCGCACTGGGTATCTGCTTCTACCTGTTCGACCGGCCGGAGGCTTACGCATTCAAATACATCGAAACCAAATTCGCAAAGAAGAACCCCGCCATAGCCGAAGCCAACAAGCTGGCCATCCAGGCGGGATACAACTACGCAGCCAATACGCACCAGTTCGCAAACACCTATACCGTAGCGCCCGCACCGCTCGAAAAGGGCACCTACCGCTCGATCAGCGGCAACGTCGCCACGGCATGGGGACTGTGCGCCGCAGCCGAAAAGGCCGGGTTGCCGCTCTTCTGCGGCTCGTACCCGATCACCCCGGCCACCGTAATCCTCGAAGAGCTGGCCAAGCGCAAAGACCTCGGGGTGAAGACCGTCCAGGCCGAAGACGAAATCGCGGGCATCTGCACCGCCATCGGCGCAGCTTTCGCCGGCAACTTCGCCGTGACGACCACCTCGGGCCCCGGCCTGTCGCTCAAGAGCGAGGCGCTGGGACTGGCCGTGATGACTGAGCTGCCGCTGGTGGTGGTCGACGTACAGCGCGGCGGCCCCTCGACGGGACTTCCGACCAAGACCGAGCAGAGCGACCTCTCGCAGGCGCTCTACGGCCGCAACGGCGAGTGCCCCGTGATCGTCGTGGCGGCATCGTCGCCCAGCGACTGCTTCCACTACGCATTCGAGGCCGGACGCCTGGCCATGGAGCATATGACCCCCGTGATCCTGCTGACCGACGGGTTCATCGCCAACGGCTCGGAGCCGTGGCGCATCCCTGCGATGAAGGACTACCCGGCCATCACCCCGCCGATCGTGGACGAGGCCCCCGAAGGCGGTTTCATGCCCTACGTGCGCAACGAAAACCTGGCCCGCGGCTGGGCATTCCCCGGCAAGACGGGACTGGAACATCGTGTCGGCGGCCTTGAAAAGGACTGCGTAAAGGGTTGTATCTCGCACGACCCGTCGAACCACCAGAAGATGGTGCGCACCCGCGCCGAAAAGGTGGCGAAAGCCGTCGACGACATCCCGGCACAGGCCGTATGGGGCGCCCCGGAAGGCGACCTGCTGGTGGTCGGCTGGGGAGGTACGCGCGGACACCTGCAAAACGCCGTCGACCAGATGCGCGCCGAAGGCAAGCGCGTTTCGCTGTGCCATTTCAACTACATCAACCCGCTGCCGCACGGCGTACGCGAGATATTCTCGAAATTCCGCAAGATCGTCGTCTGCGAGCTGAACGAAGGGCAGTTCGCCAACTACTTGCGCCAGAGTTTGCAGGAGTTCCGCTACGAACAGTACAACAAGTGCGAGGGCCTGCCCTTCACGGTTGCAGAGCTTTGCCAAAAATTCGAATCCTTATTGAAATAACGCCATGGCAGAATACAAATACACCCCCGCGGATTTCAAAAGCGACCAGGAGGTACGCTGGTGCCCCGGATGCGGCGACCACGCCATCCTCAGCGCCGTACAGCGCGCGCTGCCCGAGATCGCCGACGCGACCGACACGCCGCACAACCTTTTCACGTTCGTGTCGGGCATCGGCTGCTCGTCGCGGTTCATCTATTACATGAAGACCTACGGGTTCCATTCGGTGCACGGCCGCGCCAACGCCGTGGCCACGGGCGTCAAGGTCGCCAACCCGCGCCTCAGCGTCTGGGTCACCACGGGCGACGGCGACTCGCTGGCCATCGGCGGCAACCACTTCATACACGCCATCCGCCGCAATGTCGACCTGAACGTCATACTCTTCAACAACGAGATCTACGGCCTCACCAAGGGGCAGTACTCCCCCACCTCGAAGCTGGGCAAGATCACCAAGACCTCGCCCTACGGCACGGTCGAAAAGCCGTTCAACCCCGGCGAACTGGTGATCGGCGCCAAAGGCACGTTCTTCGCCCGCTCGGTCGACATGGAGGTGCAGCTTTCGAAGGAGTGCATGGTGGCCGCAGCGATGCACAAAGGCATGTCGGTGATCGAAGTACTGCAAAACTGCGTGATTTTCAACGACAAGACCCACGCTGCATTCGCCGCCGACAAGGCTACGCGCGCCGAACGTACGATCACGCTGCGCCACGGCGGGAAAATGCTGTTCGGGGCCAACATGGAGAAGGGAATCGTCTTCGAGGACATGAAGCTCAAGGTCGTGACCGTCGGCCAGGACGGCTACACGCTGGACGATGTGCTGACGCACGACGCCCACGAGCGCGACACGACGCTGCACTCGATGCTGGCGGCGATGAAATATCCCGAATACCCCGTTGCCCTGGGCGTGATCCGCGCTGTCGAGGACGCCACGGTTTACGACCGCGAGGTGGCCCGGCAGGTCGAGGAGGTCAAGGCACAGAGCAAGATCCGCTCGGTGGACGAGCTGCTGCATTCGGGCGCCACGTGGGAGATCGAATAACTTAACAGGCACGACACTGATCCGGGAGGCATCCCGGCATACGGGAAAGCCGGCGCTCGAAGCGCCGGCTTTTTCCTTGGGGCGGGACAAACAAACGGCACCCCGGAGGAAGGATTGCCCGGCGGCCTCCAGTATGCCCCCCGCCTGCCGGTACGAAAGCCCCCCGGACAGCGGAGATGCTTGCGAAAATGCGGTAACAGCCTTATAATCCGCATGGCGGACAAAAAAACGATACCGGACGCCCCGCCCTACCTCCCCCTCCGAACGGCAGCAATGGTAATCCTGCGGTCGATTTTTTCCGGCCGCTATTTGGAAATAAAAAAATTTCCGTTATCTTTGCACCCACAACGGGGGATTAGCTCAGTTGGCTAGAGCGCTTGCATGGCATGCAAGAGGTCACCAGTTCGACCCTGGTATTCTCCACAACCCCGGTAAGGATGGACACAAGTCCATCCTTATTTTTTTATCGGAATCCGTCCCCTGCATCCACAAATGTCCCCCTCTATCATCCTGCAGCGACCGGGCGCAGACTGGGCGCGGCACCATCCGGATACGGACAAAACCGCGGGCAGGCTCGGCCCGGGCAAAAAAAACGGCAATCGGCCGCAAAAAAAAACGCAATCACCAGTAATACAGAACAATGACAGGCAACGAACGAGGCTTTTGAAAAAAATATCCGCCCTGTACCGACATTATCGGGAACATAGATTTTGACAATTCGGATATTTTACGTTTATTTGCATGAACATATTGACAAATATAAGAACATATACAAGACACAAAAGTGAACATAGTGGGTAGAACAGGGTAAAGATTCCCCTCAGGAATGACTCAGGGGAAAGCCCCCCGGGAAAGGCCTGCGCCGATGCCCGCAGCAAACCGCCCTACGCGCCAAGCTATACGCCGATCCCGGCACGGCTATAATCCGGGGATAACACAAAAGCCCGAACGACATGAAATTACAACTCGACCCGAACTCTTCCAAACCGCTGCACCAGCAGGCCGAGGATCTGCTGCGACAGATGATCCAGCAGGAAGAGTACCGCAAAGGCAAACTGCTTCCCAACGAGGTGGAGCTTTCGAAAGAACTGAATATTTCGCGCAACACCCTCCGGCAGGCCATCAACCGGCTGGTGTTCGAAGGGCTGCTCATCCGCAAGAAAGGATACGGGACGACCGTGGCGCCCCAGAACGTGATGAGCAACGCCCGCAACTGGATGAGTTTTTCGCAGGAGATGCACGCACAGGGCATGGTCGTGCAGAATTTCGAACTGCACATCAGCCGCAAGACGCCGCCCGCCGAGGCTTCCGAGTTTCTCAATGCCCCGGAAGGAGCCAGGCTGCTGTGCCTGGAGCGCCTGCGCGGACGCCCGAACCTACCGTTCGTCTATTTCATCTCCTATTTCAACCCCGCGATCCCGATGACCGGAGAAGAGGACATGGCGCTCCCGCTCTACGAAAACCTCCGGAAGAATTACGGCATCGTCGTCAAGACCTCGCGCGAGATGGTATATGCCCGCAGCGCAAACGCGGAGCTGGCCGAAAAGCTCGACATCAACGAAGGGGAGCCGATCCTCGTCCGCAAACGCTTCGTGCTCGACGTAAACGACACCCCGGTGGAATATAACATCGGCTATTACCGCGCCGACAGCTTCACCTACTCGATCGAATTCATCAACGGCTGACAAACACCACAACCCAAATGAACAAGTCACTCCACAAATTACTGCCCGTCCTGTTCGGTTTCTTCGTCATGGGCTTCTGCGACGTGGTCGGTATCTCGACCAGCTATGTCCAGCAAGATTTCGGGCTCAGCGAAACCCTCGCCGGATTCATCCCCTCGATGGTTTTCATCTGGTTCCTGCTGCTTTCGATTCCGGCGGCCCTCGCCATGAACCGCCTCGGCCGCAAGAACATGGTACAGATCAGCAACGGCATCACGGCCGTCGGTATGCTGATCCCGTTCGTGCATTACAACCTTGCCACGTGCATGACGGCATTCGTGCTGCTGGGCATCGGCAATACGATCCTCCAGGTATCGCTCAACCCGCTGCTCACCAACGTGGTCAAGGGGGACGCGCTGACCAGTTCGCTGACCGCAGGCCAGGTCGTCAAGGCGGTCTCGTCGTTCTGCGGCCCCTTCATCGCCGCATTCGCCGCCGGCACGCTGGGCAACTGGCAATACCTCTTCCCGATCTTCGCGCTCATCACGCTGCTCTCGGCCGCATGGCTCATGTGCACCCCCATCCGCGAAGAGGCCGAAGCGCCGCAGGCCTCGCCCGTCGGTGCGACGTTCGCCCTGCTGAAAGACCGCACGGTGCTCCTCCTCTTCCTCGGGATCGTCTTCGTCGTCGGCGTCGACGTGGGGATGAATACCGTGGCGCCCAAGCTGCTGATCGAACGCGGCGGTTACCCCGTCGAGCAGGCCGGACTCGGGTCGAGCGTTTACTTCGTCTGCCGCACGGTCGGTGCGCTGATCGGTTCGATCCTGCTGGTGCGCATGAACGACGTGCGTTATTTCCGCATCCACATCTTCGCGGCCATCGCCGCCATGGCCGTCCTCTACTTCGTACAGGGTACCGTGGGAATGCTGGCGCTGGTCGGACTGATCGGCTTCGCCTGCTCGAGCATCTTCTCGGTGATCTACTCGACGGCGCTGAAATGCCATCCGGAAAAAGCCAACGAGATTTCGGGGCTGATGATCACAGGGGTCTGCGGCGGCGCCGTCATCCCGCCCCTGATGGGCTTCACGACCGACCTCCTGGGCAGCCAGACCGGTTCGCTGCTGGTCATTTCGGCCTGTATGCTCTACCTGGCAGGCTGCGCCCTCGCCCTGCGCAGGTTCGCCGCGAAATAGACGGACGCCACGCACCTCATGTATATACATTAAACAGAAAACCATATAACCCAAAGGCGGCTGCAACGGCCGCCGGCAAACATCAACGATGAAAAAACACCTGCACAAACTGATCCTCTTCTCCGCGACGGCCTGCCTGTCGGCATGCACGGCTCAGGAGCCGCTGACGGACTACGTCGACCCGCGCATCGGCACCGCACATTCGCGGTGGTTCTTCTTCACCCCGGCGGCCGTACCGTTCGGCATGGCCAAACTGGCTCCGACGACCGACGGCCACCTGGGGAATCCCAACGGCTGGGAAGCCGTGGGCTACGACTCACGCCACACCTCGATCGAGGGCTTCGCCAACTTCCACGAGTTCCAGGTCGGCGGCGTGGTGGTGGCTCCGACGGTCGGCGAACTTCAGACCGTACCCGGGCCGCTCGACAACCCCGACGCGGGCTACCGTTCGCGCTTCGACAAGAAGGACGAGGTGGCGCGCCCCGGCTACTACTCCGTGCTGCTGAAGGATTACGGCGTCAAGGCCGAGCTGACAGCCACCGAACGGGTCGGATTCCACCGCTATACCTTCCCGGCGACGGAGGAGGCGAACCTGATCTTCAACATCGGGACGCGCATGGGCGAAAGCGGCCCGGTGCGCGACGCGTCGGTGACCTACACCGACGACGGACGTATCGAGGGCTGGGTGGTGACCGAGCCCGCCTATGTCGACATTTACCAGAAAGGCGCCACGGTGACAATGTATTTCAGCGCCGTACTCGACGCCGAGCCTACGGCCTGGGGCGCGTTCAGCGGCGAGCAAACCTTCGCGGGGGAGCGCAGCCGCACAGGCGTCGGAGCAGGGCTCTACCTGCGTTTCGACACCCGCGAGCGTCAGCAGGTGGGGCTGAAGATCGGCCTGTCGTACACGTCGGTGGAGAACGCGCGGCTGAACCTCGAAAAGGAGGCTGCCGGCAAAGATTTCGACCGGGTGCGCCGCGAGGCGAACGACACGTGGGAAGAGGCGCTGGGCCGGCTTCGCGTCGAGGGCGGCCTGCACGATGACCGCGTGAAGTTCTACACGGGGCTGTTCCACGCCCTGCTGGGGCGCGGCCTGGCCAGCGACGTGAACGGGGCCTATCCGGCCAACGACGGCATGGTCGGGCAGATTGCGCTCGACGGCGCAGGCAGGCCGGTGCACGACTATTACAATACCGATGCGATCTGGGGCGCCTACTGGAACCTCACGCAGCTGTGGAGCATCGCCTATCCCGAATACTATGCCGACTGGGTGGCGAGCCAGCTGCTGGTCTACAAGGACGCCGGATGGCTCGGCGACGGCATCGCATGCAGCAAGTACGTCTCGGGCGTAGGCACCAACTTCACGGGGCTCGCCATCGCCGCGGCCTACAACTGCGGCATCCGCAACTTCGACGTGGCGCTGGGCTACCAGGCCGCCCGCAAGAACGAGCTGGGCAGCGAAGGCCGCCCGGCCGGCGCGGGCAAACTGGACGTGGGGAAATTCGTCAGTCAGGGCTATTCGCCCTACCTGCCGGAACTGGGCATGCAGACCACGCCCGACGGCTCGGGATTCGCGGCCTCGCACACACTCGAATATTCGTTCAGCGCCTATGCCGTTGCGCAGATGGCCCGCCAGTTGGGCCATGAGGCCGATTACGAACAGCTCGAGAAGCTCTCGGGCGGGTGGGAGCTGCTTTTCGACCCCGAAACCAAGTACATCCGGCCGCGGGATCACAGCGGTGAATTCATCGCCGACTTCGACCCCTACGCGGCATGGGCCGGATTCCAGGAGGGCAATGCCGTACAGTACACCTACTACGTGCCCCACGATATCGACCGGCTGGTCGAGCTGGTCGGACGCGAGGAGTTCAACAACCGCCTCGACAGCACGTTCCTCATTTCGCGCGAGAGCGTCTTCGGCGGCGGCAAGACGATCAATGCCTTTGCGGGAGTCCATGCCTATTACAACCACGGCAACCAACCGAACCTCCACATCTCGGCGCTGTTCAACTTCTCGGGCAAACCGTGGCTCTCGCAGAAATGGATGCGCACGATCTGCAACGAATTCTACGGCACGGAGGAGATCCACGGCTACGGCTACGGGCAGGACGAAGACCAGGGACAGCTGGGGGCATGGTACGTCATGGCCTCGATGGGGCTCTTCGACGCGAAGGGGCTTACCGCCCCCGACCCGACGTTCCAGATCGGCAGCCCGTTGTTCGACAAGGTGACGATCCGCCTCAACCCCGATTACTACACGGGCAAGGAGTTCGTGATCGAAACGACGGGCAACACGCCGGAGAATTACTATATCGGTTCGCTGGAACTGGACGGCAAACCCTTGCAGAGCGTACAGCTTCCCTTCGCCGAAGTGGTCGGCGGCGGCACGCTGCGGGTGAACCTCGCCGCGGAGCCCAACACCCGGCTGAACAAATAACTACGAAAAATATACCGTCATGGCACAATCGGCACATAATCGCTACGCCCTGGGCGTGGACATCGGCGGCAGCCATATCTGCTCGGCGGTGGTAGACCTCGCCACGGGGCAACTGTGCGGGGAACCGCACACGGACAAAGTCGACGCGGCGGCCGGGGCCCGCACGATCGCCGGGGCCTGGGCCGCGAACATCCGGCGCACGGCCGCGGCATCGGGCATCGGACGCATCCGGTGCGCAGGCTTCGCCTTCCCCGGGCCGTTCGACTACGAGCGGGGCATTTCGCTGATCCGGGGCGTGCGGAAGTTCGAGCGCATCTACGGGCTCGACGTCGCGGCGACGCTCTACCCGCTGCTGCGGGAGTGCGGCACGGAGGAGTTCCGCTACGTCAACGACGCGGCGGCCTTCGCGCTGGGCGAATGCCTCGGCGGGGTCGCGGACGACGCCGGACGCGTAGTGGCGCTGACGCTCGGCACGGGCGTCGGGTCGGGCTTCGTGGCCGGCCGCAGGCTGGTGACCTCGGGCGACGAGGTGCCCGCCAACGGCTGGGTATACTGCCTGCCGTTCGAAGGGGGCATCGTCGATGAGGCCTTCTCGACCCGCTGGGTATGCGGCCGCTACCGGGAGCTGACCGGGCAGGAGATAAGCGGCGCACGCGAAGCTGCCGAACGCCATGCGGAAGACCCCGCGGCACGGCGCCTGTTCGACGAATACGGGGAGCGGCTGGCGGCGTTCGCAGCCCCCGTGGCGGAACGCTTCCGCGCCGACATGCTGGTGCTCGGCGGGAATATCTCGCGGGCCTACCCGCTGTTCGGGCCCGCCATGAAACGCCGGCTCGAAGCCGACGGCCACCGGATCAGGATAGGGCTCCCGGCCCGGCCCGACCATGCCGCCCTGATCGGCGCAGCATCGTTATTCATATAACCAAACAATAGTCATGTCTCTTTTAAGGAAAACAACACAGAACCCACTTCCGGTATGCAAACCGGAAACCGGAAAAAACCAATACGACATCTACCCGACACATGACCTCGGGCCGGATAAGATTTTCTGCGACTACACGTCGCTGGCACGGCGGCTGGCCGGGCAGAAGCAGGTTGTCGTCGACGGCTATGTCGGCGTACGCTTCGACCTCTTCCGGCAGGAGCTGAACCGTGCGCTCACGCAGCTGGGCATCCGCCCCGTGTGGTGGAGCGTCGACGCGGCCCTGCGGCCGCAGGAGGAGATCGAACGCCTGGTCGCCCCCTATCTGGGCGGCGACGACCCGATCTTCGGCTTCCGCACCCCGCTGCGGCTGGAGGAGTTCTTCGACGGGGAAAAACTGCGGGCGATCGCACCCGACCCCGAGGCGGAGATGAACATACTCGTCGGCACCGGCGCCGCGCTGGCCGGCTGGCAGGGCGAGTTGGTCTATATCGACATCCCGAAAAACGAGATCCAGTTCCGCTCGCGTGCGGGCAGCATCGCCAACCTGGGGGCCACGCAGCCCGAACCCCCGAAAAAGATGTACAAGCGGTTCTATTTCGTCGACTGGGTCGTACTGAACCGCCACAAGAAGGAGCTGCTGCCCCGCATCGGCATAATCGTCGACGGGCAGCGCGAAGGGGAGATCACCTGGGCCGAGGGCACCGACCTGCGCCGCGGCCTGGAGCACCTCGCCGCAAACGGATTCCGCGTCCGGCCGTGGTTCGAACCCGGGGCGTGGGGAGGCCAATGGATCCGCGAACACATCGGCGCACTGCCCCACGACGTGCCCAACTACGCATGGTCGTTCGAGCTGATCGTACCGGAAAACGGGCTGATCTTCGGCAGCGGCGGCAAGATGCTCGAAGTGTCGTTCGACATGGTGATGTTCCAGGGCGGCGAGCAGGTCGTCGGCAGCGCGTGCTACGACGCATACGGCGACGAATTCCCGATCCGCATGGACTACCTCGACAACTTCGACGGCGGCAACCTTTCGATCCAGTGCCACCCGCAGCGCGAATATATCCGCAAGAATTTCGGCGAGGTACTGACTCAGGAGGAGACCTACTATATCCTCGACACGGCCCCCGGATCGGTCGTATACCTCGGGTTCAAAGAGGATATCGACCCTGCGAAGTTCGAACGGGCGCTGACCGAAAGCTTCGAAAAAGGCACGGAACTCGACGTGCCGCGCTACATCAACGCCGAACAGTCGGCGCGGCACGACCTGTTCCTCATACCGCCGGGCACGCTCCACAGCTCGGGACGCAACAACCTCGTGCTGGAGATCAGCACCACGCCTTACATCTTCACATTCAAGATGTACGACTGGCTGGCGCTCGACCTCGACGGGAAACCGCGCCCGCTGAACATCCGCCGCGCAATGGAGAACCTCTGCTTCGACCGCAAGGGCGAGGCCGTGAAACGGGAACTGGTGTCGCACCCCGCGCTGCTCGACAAGGGAGCGGACTGGGAACTATGGCACCTGCCCACGCACCGCAACCACTCCTACGACGTGCACCGCTACAAGCTCAACACCTCGGTGGAGGTCGCAACGCAGGGAAAATGCCATGTCCTGAACCTGGTCGAGGGCGAAAGCGCCGAGGTCGAAACCGCGGGCGGCAGCCGCTTCCGCCTGAGCTATGCCGAAACGCTGGTAATTTCGGCGGCGGCAGGCTCCTACCGGATCGTCAACACCTCGGGGCGCGAGATCATGGTCGTGAAGGCTTTTATGAAATAACGGGTATATTCCCGGGCTGCGGGCCGGAAAAGGAACCGGCGAGACGATATTATTCGTATATTCATGCAATACGAACCTTAACGCAAGCACATCGCGATGAAAAAAGAGCTGTTAACCCTGTTTTGCGTGGCGGGAATCTCGTTCCCGGCACTCGGCGGCACCTACAATATCGCCCCGAAGGCCCGCGCCACGGCATCGTCATCGCTCAATGCCGACGGCGATGCCTCGAAAGTCAACGACGGCTACATCCGCCTCGACAATGCGGGCGAATGGGTATCGGCAGCGCAGATGCCCTACTGGCAGCGACTCCCCTACCCCTGGATCCGGCTCGACTGGGACGAGGAGGTCACCCTCTCGCGCATCGTCCTCTACGACCGGCCGACGGGCGATGCGCATACGGCAGGCGGCGACCTCTTTTTCAGCGACGGTACACGCATCGGAGTAGTCGGGATCCCGGACAACGGGGAGCCCAAGGTCGTGGAATTCGCGCCCAAACGGGTCAGATGGGTGAAATTCGAGGTCAACGACGCCGTGGGTTCCCATGTCGGGCTCTCCGAGATCGAGGCATTCCCGCCCGCCGGGGCCGGAGGCGACTTCGTCTCGCAGGTCGACCCGTTCATCGAAACGACCAAGGGGCGCTATTTCTTCTTCATCACGGGCAACCAGCCGTTCGGCATGATCGGCGCCGCACCGCTGACCCGCAACCGCAACCAGTACGGCGGGGGCTACAACTACAATTCGACCGAGGTGCTCGGCTTCCCGCAGATACACAACTGGGTGCTGGCCGGGCTTACGCTCATGCCGACGACCGGCAACGTCGATCCCACCCTCGGCGAAGGGCACTGGAAATCGCACTTCCGGCACGAGGGCGAAATCGCCCAGCCGGGTTACCACCGCCTCTTCCTGGAGGATTACGGCATCTGGGTCGAGCAGACGGCCACTGACCGCACGGGGTTCTACCGCCTGACCTTCACCCGGGACGCCGAAGCCGGCATACTCCTGAACCTGGGCGGCTATCTGGCGTCGACGACCATGTGCAACGCCCGCGTGCGGCGGGTCGGGGAGCACGAAATCGAGGGCAGCTTCGACACCTACGGCCGCCACTGGGGCGGCCCCGAGAACGTCAGGGTTTACTTCGTCGTCCGTTTCGACCGGCCGTTCGACCGGCTCGACGGATGGGTCGGCACACGACGTTATTCCGGGATCGACTCGCTCGAAGGCTCCTCCGAAATCACCAGGCGCCACCCGCGCGAAGCGCTGAGTTACCTGGACTCCCCCACATCGGGCGTCGCGGCACATTACGGCGTCCGTACGGGCGACCGCATCCATGTCCGCACGGCCGTATCGTACGTCAGTACGGAAAATGCACGGGAGAACCTCACGCATGACGCCACGACCTGGGACTTCGACGCCGTGCGCCGCGCGGCACAGGACGAATGGAACGAATGGCTGGGACGCATCGAGGTAAAAGGCGGCACGCAGCAACAACGGACAAAATTCTACACCGACCTGTGGCATGTCCTGCTGGGCCGCCACAAGATCGACGACGTGAACGGCGAATACCCCGACCTGACGGACGGCCAGCGCGCAGGTTCGTTCACGCGCGACATCCGGGTCAAGACCCGCACGCTCCCGCGCGATGCGGAAGGCCGCGTCGTGCATCACATGTATAATTCCGACGCCTTCTGGCTCACGCAGTGGAACCTCAACGTCCTGTGGGGGCTGGGATGGCCCGAAATGCCCGACGAAATGTCGGCCTCGCTCATCCGCTATGCCGACAACGGCGGGCTGATTCCCCGGGGGCCCTGCGCCGGAGGGTATACCTACATCATGTCCGGATGTCCGGCCACGCCACTCATCGTCTCGGCCTATAACAAAGGGTTGATGCGCAAATGCGACCCGATGCACGCTTTCCGGACGATGCAACGCAACCATATGCCGGGCGGCATGCAGGGAATCGGGGAATTTTACCTCGAACACGGCTACCAGCCGAAAAACGCCGGGATGACGATCGAGTCGAACTTCCAGGATTGGGTGCTCGCGCAAATGGCCGTGCGTTTGGGGCTGGAGGATGAGGCCGCCTACTTCGGCAACCGATCCCACGGATGGCGCAAGCTATACCGCCCCGACCAGCAGTTGCTCTTCCCCAAGGACGAGCAGGGCCGATGGCTGCACGACGATCCGCTCAGGGGCACCGGCTGGATCGAGGCCAATGCCTGGCAGGCCACCTGGGGCGTTTCGCACGAACTACCGGCCCTCGCAACGCTCATGGGCGGTTATGACAAATTCTGCGAAAAGCTCAATTATGCATTCGAGCAGGCCGCACCGCAGGATTTCGTGTTCGGCTACGGACAAGGCTACGTCAGCTACGCCAACCAGCCCGGATGCTCCAATGCACACGTATTCAGCTGGGGCGGGAAACCCTGGCTCACGCAATACTGGGTTCGCCGGGTGAACGAACAGGCTTACGGGGCCATCACGCCCGACCGGGGGTATGGCGGGCACGACGAAGACCAAGGGCAAATGGGCGGCGTGAGCGCACTGATGTCGATCGGGTTGTTCAGTACGCGGGGCACGGCCGCTGCCCGCCCCGTATACGAGATCACCTCGCCGGTCTTCGACGAGGTGTCGATCCGGCTCGACAAGCGTTATTACCCGGCCGACCGTTCCGACCGGTTCGTCATCCGCACCTACGGCAATTCGGCCAGGAACTGTTATATCCAACGCGCACGCCTCAATGGCCGCGCGCTCCATAACTTCTGGTTCCCGCACGAAGAATTCGCACGCGGCGGCCTGCTCGAGCTATGGCTGGGGCCCGAGCCCAACACCCGCTGGGGAACCGGGAAACTCCCCGAATAGCGGCAGGCATATCCCCCATCGGCGGCGCATCCGGACAACGGCTGCGCCGTTACTTTTTCGGGGCGTCCCCGCCCGGGGAGGGAGGGGCCGGGAACAACGCGAAAAAGCCGGGAGCAACGGAAGGAGCCGGGAACAATGCGGGTACCGCAATGCCAGAAATGCCAGACAACGCCGCACGCCACGCAAACCGGCAAGTGGCGTCAACCTGCCGGACAGGCGGCGGGCAGCGGGCGTCACACAGCAGAAAGCAGGCAGCAGGCGACGGGCAGCAGGCGGCAGGCGGCACACAGCAGAAAGCAGGCGGCGGGCGGGCAGCAATCCGCCGGGCAGCAATCCGTCGGGCAGGCGGCAGCATCGCGCATCGAGAAGATTTCATGTACATACAAACAGCCCGCAACGGCCGCAGATGCACACACCGGCACGGCGGCAGTCCCCGGCACAGGGAATCGGAGATCGCTTCGGAACCGTGCAGACTCGGCTCCGGCAAAAATCATGCAGGCAAACAGGTACTATCCACAGAGATACCGGAAATCCTCCGAATAAGGGAAATACAGCGGATGTTCACAAATTATCATAAAAAAAGAGCTGAAAAAAGTTGTATTTTAAAAATCTATGTATAAATTTGCAGTAGGCGTTAATGTTCATACATTATTAAAAATGTTCAACTATTAATCAACCAACCCAAACCACACTAACCTAAACTACTGAACCATGCAACATTTCTATCCAATCATCCATGCCGGCCGGCGACCCCGGCACAGGCTATCGGGCATTATGAGAGGCGGTTTTGTCCTGGTGCTGTCGGCCCTGATGTTGCCGGCGGCGGCAAATGCGGCCGCGGAAAGTTCCGCAACAGCAACTGTCAACCCCCAAAATACAGGGGGGGGGAAATCCGGCGTACGGTATCGGGCATCGTCGAGGACACGCACGGGGCAGCCGTTGCGGGCGCTTCTGTCGTAATAAAAGGATCGTCACGCGGCACGCTGACCGACAACGCGGGACACTACGCACTCGAGGGGGTGGAAGACGGCGACTTGCTGGAAATATCGTTCCTCGGCATGCTGCCGCAGACCGTCAAGGTGGGAGCCGGACGCACTTCGGTGGACGTAGTCCTGTCGGAGGATATGATTGGTCTGGAAGATGTCGTCGTGACGGGCTATACCACGATGAAACGCAAGGACATCACAGGTTCCGTCAGCTCGATCTCGGCAGACCGTATCGAGCGTATTCCGGCCTACAACATCACCACGGCGTTGACCGGCATCGCCGGGATTAGGATGGACGGGGGTTCGATCCGCATACGCGGCACCCGCTCGCGCAATGCCAGCAACGACCCGCTGATCGTCCTCGACGGCATTCCCTACGACGAAACGCTGTCCTCGATCAACCCCGGGGACATCGAGTCGATCGACGTGCTGAAAGACGCGTCCTCGACGGCCATCTACGGCGCCCGCGGTGCCAACGGCGTTATCCTGATTACGACCAAACAGGCCAAACAGGGCAAGACGACGGTAACCTACGACGGGTTCGTGGGTGCAGGCGTCAACAACCGGGGTTCGCTCGACGTAATGGACGCCGACGAATACATCGCATTCCAGCGCGAGGCGAGCCGCGCGGCAGGCACCTGGCACAGCGAAGCCGACGACGCAAAGGCGTTTTTCGGGATCGAACTGGCCAACATGGGCAAGGTCGACAATGACTGGATGGGAAAGTATTTCAACAAGAAACGCCTGTGGACAAGCCACTCGCTGACCATTTCGGCGGCAACGGACAAAAGCGCCTACAAAATCGCATTCAACTACAAGAACGAAGACAGCCGCTACAAAAACGCGGGGCACGACCACTTTTACCTGACCGCAGATCTCTCGCACAAGGTGTTGCCGTTCCTCAAGGTAGGACTTTCGAGCCGCGCATACTACATCGTCAAGAACGACAAGCCGGACATGTTCAACCAGTTCCTGCACATGTCCCCGCTCACACAGACCCGCAACGAGGACGGCAGCTACAACGTCTACCCCTTCGGCGACCCGTTCGTGAAGAACCCCTACATGAACGAGAGCGACGACGTATATAAGGACAAGACCGAGGAGTGGAAACTCTTCCTGCGCTTCTTCGCCCAGATCGACCTGGCGAAGGGGCTCACGTTCAATACCAACTTCGCATACAGCCCCGCCTTCTCGTCGCGCGGCTATTACTACGACAACCGCTCGGTATCGTATACCGACGAGCGCAACGTGGCCTTCATGCACAACAACCGCAAGGCCGACTGGGTCTGGAACAACGTGCTCAGCTACAAACGCCAGTTCGGCAGGCACAATATCGACCTGACAGCCGTCTATGAAATGCAGAACCGCCAGACGGTCAACGCATCCATGTCGGGCAAAGACCAGGAATCGCCCGCCTACCTGTGGTACAACATGGGACGCCTGACCGATTCGAAAAGCCTGTCCTCGGGCTTCGTCCGCAGCCAGATGGTTTCCGTCGTCGGGCGCGTGCAATACTCCTACGACGACCGGTACATCGTCACCGCGTCGTTCCGCGAGGACGGTGCGTCGCAGCTCTCGCCGGGGCATAAATGGGCATTCTTCCCTTCGGGGGCCATCGCGTGGCGCATTTCCGAAGAGCCCTTCCTCAAGGACGTGGAGTGGATTTCGAACCTCAAGCTGCGCGCCTCGTACGGCATGACGGGCAACTACTCGATCGCGGCCTATGCCACGGCAGGTACGCTGCACGGCAAATACGCCAATTTCAACGGCGGTGAGCTGCACCGCCCGGGGCTGGAGCCCGAAACCCGCCCGACGCCCGACCTGGAGTGGGAGCGCAACAAGATGCTCGACATCGGCCTCGACTTCGGGTTCCTCAAGGGACGTATCCACGGTACGATCGACTATTACGATTCGAAGAGCTACGACCTGCTCTACCTCAAGGTGCTGCCCTATACTTCGGGCTTCAACCGGGCGTGGACGAATATCGGCGACACCCGCAACCGCGGTTGGGAGGTAAGCCTCTCGACCGTCCCCGTGGAAACGAAGGACTTCCACCTGGGGGTGAACCTCTCGTATTACCGCAACAAGGAGGAGCTCATACGCCTGCAGGATCCCAAGATGAAGGAAGACATCAACAACGGCCTGTTCGTAGGCTATCCGGTCAACGGCGTACACTATAATTACAAACAGGTAGGCATCTGGCAGGAAAACGAAGCCGACCTGGCCGCGATCTACGGACAGAAACCCGGCGAGGTCAAGGTCGCCGATCTGGACGGCAACGGCAAGATCGACGGCAACGACCGCACGATCCTCGGCACGACACGCCCCGACTGGGTCGGCGGCCTGCAGATCAATGCGGAGTGGAAGAACATCGACTTTTCGGTCGACGTATACGGCGAGTTCGGCTCGCTGGCCCACGACGGCCGCAGCACGAGCGAATGGGCGAACCAGCTCGGGCGCTGGAACACCTACAAGATCGACTACTGGACACCCGAAAAACCCTCCGACCGACATCCACGCCCGGTCGAAGGACAGTCGATCAAATACCTCGACGCCACGGGCTACTACAAGAACAGCTACGTGAACATCCGCAACATCACGCTCGGCTACACCCTGCCCCGGGCATGGATGGGGCGTGTGGTGAAGAAGACGCGCTTCTATGTGACCATGAACACCCCGTGGCGTTACAGCCAGTTCCAGAACACGGGCGGCATCTCGTGGTGGGAGTCGTTCTATATCTTCGGCGCGAATGTCCAGTTCTAACTTAAAATCCGAAAACCAGACCATGAAAAAGATATTCATCCTGTTTGCGGCGGCACTTACGATAGGGCTGACCGGATGCCAGAGCTTCCTCGAAGAAGAAACCTACGGGTCGACGACCGAGATATTCAAGGAGGAAAACGGCATCAAGGCGCTGGTATACCAGAGCTACACCAAGATCAACAACCTCTACGGCGGCGACGGACAGTGGCCGCTGATGACCGAGCTGGGGACGGACATCTACCTGCGCGGCAAGAACCAGGGCGATGTGGGCCTGTGCGACTACTACGGGCTCGACGCCACCAACGGCAATGTGGCATGGCTGTGGAACCACTGCTACAAGGCGCTGTTCAACATCAACCTGTTCTTCGAAACGATCGACCAGACGCCCTTTGCCGACGAGGACGAAAAGAGCCAGTTCAAAGCGGAGATGTATGTCATGCGGGCTCTGTTCCTGTGGATCGTCACCGAGACGTGGGGCGACAGCTACCTGCCGATGACAACCGACGAGACCGAGGGCACCGAAGCCCGCCGTTCGCCCCGCGCGAAGTTCTACGAAGAGATCATCGGCGCACTCGAGGCAGCCATCGGGCTATTCCCCGACACGCGCACCACGGAATCGGGGCGCATCGACATGCCCGCAGCCAAGGCGCTGCTCGCACGCATGTACCTCTACAACGAACAGTGGGACGAGGCCGCCGACATGGCATCGCAGGTGATCGGCCACTACGGGCTGGAGCTCTGCCCCTCGCTCAAAGACCTGTGGGCCGACGACAAAACCAACAACGAATTCATCTGGACGACGGAATTCACCGAGGACGACGCCTTCCGCCAGGCCAACGGCTACTGGTCGTGGTATGCCATGTATATCGACCGTTTCCCGGGCGTGCAGACCATGCTCAAATGGACGGGCTACGGCGGCTGCCAGGCGATCCCCTCGACCTACTTCATGGATCTGTTCGACCGCGACGCCGACAAACGCTGGAGCGACCTGCACCAATGGGTATGGTACTACAACGACCCGGCCGACGACCGCTCGGCCTTCCCGCTCAACCAGTGGCGCGAATACATCGACACGGCGCTCTACCTCTGCCCCGACGTGCTGCCGCTGGCCGAGCATAAACGCATGGAGAAGACCTTCACGGTCTTCGACCGCAACGACATGTTCGACGCCGACGGCATCCCGCAGGATCGCTGGACGTTCATCGGCATGACCAAGTTCTACGACCACACCCGGCCGGGCAACATGTCGGAGCTGTCGGATCGCAGCTACCCCGTGATCCGGCTGGGCGAACTCTACCTGATCCGTGCCGAGGCGCGTATCCGGAGCACGACGAACCAGGATCTGAAGGGCGCCGCCGAGGATATTACCGAGCTGCGCAAACGCGCCGTCAACCACGAAAAGCCCGAATACGAAGAGGCCATGAAGGTCACCGAGGAGGACATGACGCTCGATTTCATCCTCGAGGAACGCGCCCGCGAGCTCTTCGGCGAGTGGCAGCGACGGCTCGACCTGAAACGCTTCGGCAGGCTCATCGACCAGGTGAGGATCTACAACCCCGACGCAAAGGACAACATCAAGGAGTACCACGTCGTACGCCCCATCCCGCAGACGCAGTTCGACGGTATGCCCGACTGGACAACCCTGGGACAAAACGAAGGATATTAAACACCTAACGCAGTAAAACGACCATGAAAACCATACTGAAAAAATTCGCGACCTTCCTCTGCGCGGCACTGGTATTGTGCGCATGCAGCGACGATGACTATTCCGAAGCGCACCAGTCACTCATGGCGCTGATCCGCCAGGCGGAATCGCTCGTCGAAGAGTCGACGGAAGGGATCGAAGAGGGCGACACGGCCCCCGGATCGAAGAAGGCATTGCAGGCCCGCATCGACCAAGCCTATTACATCATGAACAACACCTCGCGGGACGAAGGCTACCGGAACGCCTGCAAACAGCTCGAAGAAGCGATAAAAGCCTTCCGGGAGAACATCGTCAAGGCCGGAATCCCCTATTTCAACGCCGGGTCGAAGATGAACCTCGGGCCCGCAGGCGACTGGGATCTCACGGAAGAGCTGACGTGGGAGATGAAAATACGTTTCGACGAATTCGCGGCGGGCGACCAGAACGTCATCTCGTGCGAACAGGGCAAGGGTGCCATCATGATCCGCAACAACGGCGCGAACCTGCAGTTCTACGTCAACGACGGGAGCTGGAAGGGCGGCACCTGCTGCACGATCGAGCTGAACAAGTGGTACCACATCACAGCCACGTACAAGGCCAACGACAAGATGCACTTCTATCTGGACGGACGGCTGGTAAAGAGCTTCGCGTGCGGCAAGGCCATCGTGGAGCCGACCTGCAACCTGCAGCTGGGCACCGCCCCCTCCTACTCGAACCGCTACATGCGCGGCAACATCCAGCACGTTTCGATCTGGGCGGACGTCCGCACCGAGGCCGAGGCCGCAGCCGATGTGGCATGCGACTTCTCCGGGACTGAGGAAGGGCTGAAAGCCTACTGGCCGCTGACGCTCAACGTCGGCTCGGAGATCACCGACATGACCGGCAGGCATGTGGCAAAAATGACCGACGTAAAATGGACTGACCCCGAATAACCCAAAAATTCCGATATGAAAAGACACAAGCATTCCATCCTCGCCGTATTGGCGGCCCTGCTATGGGGCAGCCTGTCGGCAACACCCTACAGGCCCGTATGGGAAATCGGCCGCAAAGACGGTTCGGCCGCCGAGTTCGCGTTGTACGACGGCGCGTATTCCGACCTTCTGGGCCGGTTCCCCGGCGCGGCGGCCGCGTACGACGTAGGGCGCAGCACACCGGGAGAAATCCCCTACATCCTGCCCGGGCCCCAGGACGGCTGGGCCGGCAACGGCAACGGATCGCTGCTGATCCGCTTCGGAGCCGATGCGCAAGCCTCCCGGGCGGAGATGCGGCTGACACTCTACCTGGTCGAATCGCAGGCCTCGTCACCCCCGACGATCGAAATCTCCGCAGGCGGGTTCCGCACCTCGGTGCAGGCGCCTGCCGGGGACGACATCAACTACCCGGATACCAAACGCACCTCGGCACGCGGCCTTGCGATCGAGGCCCTATTGCCGGCCGGGACATTCGGCGCCGGGGAAAACCTCCTCACGATCCGCAATGCCGGCGGCAGCTGGCTCGTCTGGGACGCCATCGTCCTCGAAGCCGACCGCAGCGTGAAATGCACACGCCCCGGCGACGGCATCGCGCTCATCAGAAGCCACTCGCAGCCGGGGCTGATTTACGGCCGCGCCGAAGGGGAGCTGCTGCACCCGGTGACGCTGACCCTCGTCAACTGGGGCAAGCCCCAGCGTGCCGGATGGAACTACGACGGCAAACCGGGCGGGACGGTCACACTGTCTCGCGGGATAAACACCGTCGAGGTCAACATTCCCGAAGGGTACGAAGGCCGCACGGTGGATTTCGAAGTGCATCCCAACCGCGGGAAAGCCCTGTCGGCAGCGGTGGAAATCGCCCCGGCGGACAAATACACCGTCTACCTGGTGCAGCACACGCACACGGACATCGGCTATACCAAACCGCAGACCGAAATACTCACCGAGCACCTGCGCTATATCGACTATGCCGTGGAATACTGCGACCTGACGGCCGACTACCCGGACGACGCGAAGTTCCGCTGGACATGCGAAGCCTCGTGGCCCGTACGCGAGTGGTTGCGCATACGTCCCAAGGCACAGGTGGACAAATTCATCAGGTACGTCAAGGCAGGGCAGATCGAGGTGACGGCCATGTTCTTCAACATGTCCGAGCTGTCGGGCGAGAACAATTACAAGACGTTCCTCGAGCCCGTGGCCCGGTTCCGCGAATTGGGGCTGCCGGTCGAAACAGCCATGCAGAACGACGTGAACGGCATCGCATGGTGCCTGGCGGACTATCTGCCCGACCTGGGCGTGAAATATTTTTCGATCGGATCGAACAACCACCGCGCCCTCATCCCGTTCGACCGCCCGACACTCTACCGCTGGGAATCCCCGTCGGGCAAGGGGCTGCTGATGTTCCGCAGCGACCACTACCATACCGGGAACTCGTGGGGCATCCACACGGGCGACATGGCCCGCCTGGAAGACGGCGTATTCGGGTACATCCGCAACCTCAAACGCACGGGTTACCCGTTCCCGGTCATCGCCGTGCAATACTCGGGATACCTGACCGACAACTCGCCCCCGTCGATGCGCGAGTGCGACCTGATCCGCGCATGGAACGAACGCTACGCATGGCCGAAGCTACGCAGCGCCACGGCACACGAATTCCTCGGGCGCATCGACTCCCAGTACGGCGACAAGCTGCCCGTATACCGGGCCGCCTACCCCGACTGGTGGACGGACGGGTTCGGGTCGGCGGCACGCGAGACGGCAGCCTCACGCAAAACGCAATCCGACCTGGTCGCCATCGAAGCGATGCTCTCGATGGCCCAAATGGAGGGGACAGGCCAGAGCGGCGGGACACACGAAGAACTGCGCCGCATCCACGAAAACCTGCTCTTCTACGACGAGCATACCTTCGGGGCCGCGGAAAGCATCTGGAACCCCGGATGCGAGAATTCTCAGGTACAATGGGCCGAAAAGGGCTCCTACGTATGGGAGGCGCTCAAAAGCACCCAACTGCTCTATGAAGATGCCATAGGCCGCCTGCAAGGCGCCCTCTACCGCTCGACGCACCCGACGCTCACGTTCTTCAACCCGCTCGGCTGGGAACGCTCGGAACTGACGACAGTCTACATCGACTTCGAACTGATCCCGGCAGACCGCGAGTTCCGGATCGTCGATGCCGCCGGAAAAGCCCTGCGCGTACAGCCCATCCGCTCGCGCCGCGAAGGACGCTATTACGCCATCTGGGCGGAAGGAATCCCCGCCATGGGCTACAAGACCTTCGAAATCGTACTCGGCGACGGCAAGGCCGCCGAACCCCGCCGCACGGAACTCCGGAACAACAGCCTCGAAAACGATTTCTACCGGATCGTCTTCGACCCGGCTTCGGGGACGATCGCCTCGCTCTACGACAAGGAGCTGGGACGGGAGATGGTCGACCCGGACTCGGAATGGAAGCTGGGGGCTTTCATCTATGAATCGCTCAACGGCGACCGCCACCAGATGGAACGCAAAGTATTCGACAATTACCGGCGCTCTTCGCTCTCCGACGTACACTGCCCGGGCGTTACGTCGGGCGATATTTACCAGAGCGTCCGCTTCACGGGCAAAGCCGAGGGATGCGACGAAAAATTCGGCGTGCAGATCGAGGTACGCCTGTATAACGACGTGAAACGCGTGGAGCTCGGCTACGATTTCATCCGCAAACCCGAAACCGATCCTTCGGCGATCTACGTCGCCATGCCGTGGCTGCTGGAAAATGCGAAACTCACGTTCGACGTACCGGGCGGCGTAGTCCGTTCCGGCGAAGACCAGATCCCCGGCACGAGCGCCTCGTGGAACACCGTGCAGAATTTCGTCGCGGCACGCAACGACGACGCCCAGATTCTCGTAAGCGGCAGCGAGGTGCCGCTCTACCTGCTCGGGAAACTGCTCGACGACCCTTATCGCCAGCCCCGCACCTATGAAAAGCCGCATGTCTTCCCGTGGCTGATGAACAATTACTGGACAACGAATTTCCGCGCTTCGCAGGAAGGGGAATTCAAGTGCGGATTCGTCATCAGCTCAACCCGGGACACCTCCAACACGGCCGCATCGCAGTTCGGCTGGAGTGCACGCATCCCGCTCTGCACCCGCGTAATGCCGGCCGCCACTGCGGCCAACGGCAACGCCCGCGACCGCTCATTCCTGCGCAGCGGATGCAGCCATGTGCTGATCACGTCATGCACCCCCGCGGCCAGCGGAGAGGGCATCCTGATCAACCTGCGGGAAACCGACGGGCAGGCAGGCACCCTTACCCTGCTCGACGGCTCGGGACGCGAACTGCCCTTTACGGCGGCCGATGCGACAGGGCGTCCGCTGGACGGCCGAAGCGTCACTTCGCTGGCGCTGAAACCCTATGAAAACAGGTTCGTCATCCTGAAATAGGCGGGAAAAGACTACGGCGGGGAATTTCACCCGAACCGCCCTCCGCAAAGACAGGCTGCACCCGATTCCGGTGCAGCCTGTCCTGTATCCAAGGCTTTTACAGGCAGGTATCCGGCGGCTCACGTCCCGGCAACGGCAATGCCACTGTCTATCACCCGCCTAAAAATCAATGTGGTTTTCGATGTACGATTTTCAGGTTCACAAATACAGCGATCGGAGCTATAAAAACAATATCCATTGCATAGGGTGTTAAAAGTACCTGAATTATTTGTATACGAATAAAAAATTGCTAAATTTGTGTAGAAA
>OJRG01000390.1_pt1 | contig 25573 bp, 18 predicted proteins | sample 1599121 | NCBI WGS metagenome assembly OJRG01 (sample SAMN03922528, study PRJEB24848) | human gut metagenome | isolation source: stool sample | host: Homo sapiens | place: Germany | collected 2010-05
GGGAGCTGGCAAAACCGTCAGGTTTTGACTGAGGGAGTTCGTTCCAAACCCCTCCCGTGAAAAAGTAAATCGGGAAAATCCGCAGATTTTCCCGATTTACAAATTACAAATAATTTTTCCGCTGAATATGCGCAGAGCAACGCGGCGCGCATTCAAATCGTCTTACACCGCACCAAAAATAGTTGCGCTGTACGGCGCAAGGGGGACATTGCCGGTAAAAATGCGGCTGGGGCCGCGCCACAGGCTGGAAGAGGTGCCGTCGCTCAGCAGCTTCCACTGCCCGGCGGGCAGGGAGACGGTGCGGGTGGTGTCGGTGGGGTTATAAAAGACGCACAGGGCGCTCCATGCCGCGCCGTCTCCCCAGACGGCGGGCAGCATCCAGCCCACCAGCGGCTGCTCCAGTGCAAAGAACTGCAAAGCCTCCGGGGCGTGACGGTCGGTGCTGCCCAGCCGGGGAAAGGCTGCCCGCAGCGCCAGAAGCCCCCGGTAGTAGTCCACGAGGGCGTGGTACTTCTCGGCGCGGTTCCAGTCCAGACGGTTCAGGGTGGGGGAGGAGCGATAGCTGTTGCTCACGCCCTTTTTGGTGCGGGCGAACTCCTCACCTGCCTGCATGAAGGGCAGGCCGAAGCTGGTCAGGTAGATGCCCGCCGCCAGCCGGTTCTGTGCCAGCGCCACGGTGTCCCGGGCGGTGAACTCCGGCTTTTCGTACCGGACGCAGAGCAGCTTGTCCCACAGGGTAAAGTTGTCGTGGGCGGAAACATAGCTCACGATCTGGCTGGGCGCGTGGGGCGGCAGACGGTCGCTGCGGCACCATGCCGCCACCGCTGCGCCGATATCCCAGAAGCTGCCGGGCTTGCCCTCCACATAGCCCGGCTCCCGGGCATCGAAGCAGCCGCCCTTGATGGCGTCCCGGGTGTCATCGCAGAAGATGCCCACCCGCTCGTTGAGCATGGCAAGGTTCGCCTTGTTGGCTTCGTACCGGTGCAGCTGGCTGGCACCGCCCTGCCACGGCTCGCCGTACAGCAGGATGTCCCGCCCGCCGGGCAGGGCATCCAGCGCAGTGCGCACCGCGTTGATGCTCTCGGCATCGTACAGGCCCATCAGGTCGAAGCGGAAGCCGTCGATGTGGTACTCCTTTGCCCAGTAGAGGATGGAGTCGATGAGGTACCGCCGCGCCATGGGGCGCTCGCTGGCAAACTCGTTGCCGCAGCCGCTGCCGTTGGAAAAGCTGCCGTCCGGGTTTTGCCGGAAAAAGTAGTACGGCACGGTATTGTTTAAGGGGTTCTCGGTGCGGTAGGTGTGGTTATACACCACGTCCATCACCACCCCGATGCCTGCCGCGTGGAGGGCGGCGATCATCTCCCGGCACTCCCGGATGCGCACCTCGCCCCGGGTGGGGTCGGTGGAATAGCTGCCCTCCGGCACGTTGAAGTTGGTGGGGTCGTAGCCCCAGTTATATTGCCGCAGCAAAGGTTTTGCCTCGTCCACGCTGCCAAAATCAAAAATGGGCATCAGCTGGACGTATTTTACCCCCAACCGCTTGAGGTAGTTCAGGCAGGTGGGGTGGATGCCATCGCCGTGCAGGGTAGTGCCCTGCTGGGTAAAGGCCATATATTTGCCCCGCCACGCCGGGCGCACCCCGCTGGCGGCATCCTGCGAGAAGTCCCGCACGCTCACCTCCCACACGGCGCGCTGTGCCGGGGGGATATTGGGGCGCACATCCCGCTCCCACCCGGAGGGCGCGGTGCGGGCTAGGTCTACGATCATGCTGCGGACGCCGTTCACCCCCGCCGCCCGGGCGTAGGGGTCGCCGGTCTCGCGGGTGACGCCGTCCACGGTGACGGCAAAGGTGTAATAGCGGCCGTGCTGTTCCCCGGGCAGCCAGACGCTCCACACCCCATGCGCGCCGCGCACAAGGGTGTGTGTGCCCAGCACGGCACCGCCGTCTCCCTTGTGGTATAAGGTCACGGTGACCGCTTCGGCGGTGGGTGCCCACAGCCGCAGACAGGTGCCGCCGGGGGTGTAGTCCGGCCCAAGGGGGCCGGTATAATAGTTTTCGCGGTGGAAGGGGTTGTTTTCAAACAGTGTTTTCCACTGGGCAGGCGTTTTTGCAGCCATGGTCAGCTTCATTCCTTCTTAAAAGATTCGTTATATTCAGTGTATCGGACAACAGGCTTTTTTTCAAGAGGGAATCGATGTTTACCATGGAAATCAATCTTCCTATGAAGCCGTCCCCTTGGGGAAGGTGGCATCGCCGTAGGCGATGACGGAAGGGGTACTTCCCCCGCCGCGCGGCTGTTTCCGCAGGAAACCAGTGCGGCAGCTGCCGTTCCCGGTTGCGACCCCCTTTCCATGAAAATGGGGTTCAGAAACGCCCGCAGGCGTTTCTGAACCCCGAAATATAAAATATTCTTTCCGCTGAAAATGCCCAAAGCACACGCGGCGGGCATTCAAAATCGTCTCACTCCAGATACATCCGCCGCAGCCGCATCAGGCGGGCGGGGGTCAGGCCGTATTCGGCTTCCAGATAACTCTCAGCGCTGCCGTAGTCCTGCCGGATGGTGCGCAGCACAAAGGGCGCAATCTCCGGGTCTACCCCGGCGGAGGTCTGCCAGCGCATCCGCTGCGCCGGGTCGGCGGCAATCTCTGCCGCATGGTCAGCCATGGCCTTTTCGATCTCGGCGGCGCGGCAGAGGTTGGTGCGGGCATAATCTGCGCAGATGGTCTCGTCCGAGGCACCCAGCGCCAGCAGGATCAGCATGGCAGCGACACCGGTGCGGTCCTTGCCCGCCGTGCAGTGGAACAGGATGGGCGTCTCGCCGGCTTCCAGCGCCCGGAACAGCTCCTTGAAGGCCTTGTTGCCGGTGAGCATCTGCCGGTACATCAGCTGGGTGAGGCTCATCCCGGCGGGGGCGCTCTGCACCAGCCGCTGGATGTCGTTGGGCGAAAAATCGATCTCCTGCCCGGTGGCGTCCCGCAGGCCGCAGATCTGCACCAGCCGTGCGCCGTCCGGTACATAGTCCGGCAGCTTTGCGGCTTCTGCGCCGCTGCGCAGGTCAAGGATGAGCCGCAGCCCCAGCCCGTCCAGCCGGGCGCGGTCGGCTTCGGTGGTCAGCCGCCCGGTGGGGAAGCCCCGGTAGATCTGCCCCCACTTTACGGTCTTGCCCTCGTCGGCGCGGTAACCGCCCAGCTCCCGGAAGTTGTTGCCGCCCGCAAAGGGCAGCTGGGTGCCCGGGGCGGGATGCTCCGGGGCAGCCTTGGCGGCGGCGCTGGAAAGCACCGGTGCGGTGTAGAAGGGCTTTGCCGGGCGACCCCGGCGGGGCGGCAGGCTGGTGGTGCTGCCCAGAACCTCTAACAGGTAACTGCGCAGCAGGTCGATGTAGGCAGAGCTGGTGTCCCGCCGCTGCACCAGCGACACGCACAGCGGGGGCATATCCTCCAGCAGCACGTCCCGCACCCGGTCCAGCTCCCGGCGCGCGCCGGGCTCGTAGCGGGTCAGGCAGGTGCACAGCTGCTCCTGCACCAGATAGTAGGCCTGATAAAAGCTGGGGCCGATCTCGGCATTGGGGGCAAAGCCCGCCCGGGCACAGGCCGCCCACAGCGGGCTGAACAGATCCTGCCGCAGGCTGGGCAGCAGCACCCGCTGCCCGCGCAGCTCTGCCAGCGGGATGCGCTCCTTTTCCCAGAAGGGGTGTCCCCGTGGCACCAGCAGGCAGGCGGGGTCTGCCCGCAGGGTGGTGCGCGCCAGCACCGGTGCGGCGCAGCCAAGGTCGATGACGAGACCCGCGTCCAGCTCGCCCTGCTCCACTCCATCGGCCACGGCGTCGTTGCCCAGCAGCCGGAACCGCATCTCCACATGGGGGTACTGCTGCCGGAACTTGTCCAGCTGGGTCTCCAGCCCGGGCAGATAGTCCGGCACCAGCGCCACGCTGATGCCGATGCGCACCGGCTGGGCAGACTGGATCTCTGCCCGCAGCGCGGCCTGCATCTGCTGGAACTGCTCCACCACCGGGGCGGCATGGCGCTGCAGGCTCATGCCCCGGTCGGTGAGCGCCAGCTTGTGGTGGGCACTGATGAACAGCGGCCCGCACATTTCGGCTTCCAGCGCAGAGATGCTCTGGCGCAGCGCCTGCCGCGACAGGAACAGCCGCTGTGCGGCGCGGGTATAATTCATTTCTTCGCACAGGGTCAAAAAGTAGTGCAGCTGGCGGATATCCATGGTCTCCTCCCGGGAAAGTTTGTTCTGGACAAAGAATACCGCTTTTTCGGCGGAATGTAAAGGGAAGGACAGCAAAAAGCCGCTGCACGGCGGCAGCCGTGCAGCGGCTCAGAAGCTTGGAGGATCAGATCAGGCTCAGAGCCTCTTCATCGCCCACCAGAATGAAGTCCGGGTGCAGCTGCAGGATGCTTGCGGGCACCTCGGGGGTGACAGGGCCGAAGAAGGCCTTTTTGACGATCTCGGCCTTGCCTGCGCCGTTGACCACCATCAGCACCTTGCGTGCCTGCATGATGGTGCGGATGCCCATGGTATAAGCCTGCTTGGGCACCAGATCCACGTTGCCGTCAAAGAAGCGCTTGTTGGCCTCGATGGTTTCCTGGGCCAAGTCCACGCAGTGGGTGCCCAGATCAAAGGCATCGTGGGGCTCGTTGAAGCCGATGTGACCGTCATGACCGATGCCCAGCAGCTGCAGATCCACGCCGCCCACGCTGCGGATGACCTCGTCGTAGCGCTTGCACTCGGCTTCGGCGTCCATGTTGGTGCCGTCCGGCAGGTTGATGTGGGCGGGGTCGATGTTCACATGGTCGAACAGGTTGCGGTGCATAAAGCTCCAGTAGCTTTCCGGGTGCTCCTTGGGCAGGCCGCGGTACTCGTCCAGATTGACGGAGGTGACCTCAGAAAAATCCAGATCTCCCTCGTTGTAGCGCTCCACCAGCTTCTCATAGGTGCCAACGGGGGTGCCGCCGGTAGCCAGACCCAGCACACAGTCGGGCTTCATGATGACCTGCGCAGAAATGATGTTTGCGGCCTTGCGGGACATATCAGCGTAGTCCTTTGTACGAATGATCTTCACGATAAACGACCTCTCTTCTTCATTTACTCTTTGTGGGCGGTGCACAGCGGCACACGCCCGCATCTGGTTCAAGTTTATCACATTTGCCAACAGAAAGCCACAAAACGGCACAATTTTTCCGGTTTTCCGTTTCTTTTGGAAAAAGTGCCTTAAAAACCGGTTGAAGTATCGTTCTTTTGCACAAAAAAAGGGGTGCGCAGGGGGTCAGTCCGCAAAGCCAGCCTTCTGCAGGGCGGTGAGCAGCAGCGGGATGAGCACCAGCTGCGCCACGATGCCCGGCACGGCGGTGAACAGTGCCCCGGACAAAAAGGCGCTGAAGGGAAAGCTGCCGCCGGTCAGCCCGGCCAGCACAAAGCGCACGATGCCCCAGACGATGCGCCCGGACACCATAGCGGTCAGCAGCACGGCGTAGAGCGCGGGCAGGCTGTGCTTTGCCCTGCGCCACAGCAGCCCGGACACCAGCCCGTAGGCAGCCAGCTCAAAGGCCATGGAGATGGCAACCGGGAACATGGGCGGCATGCCGAACAGCACCGAGCGCAGCAGCGGGGCGGCAAAGCCCACAGCCAGCCCCCACGGGCCGCCCAGCACAAAGCCGCACAGCAGCACCGGGAAGTGCATCGGGCAGAGCATATTGCCCACCTTGGGTACCTGTCCGGTGAGCAGGGGCAGCACAAAGGCCAGCGCTAAAAACAGGGCAGCCAGCACCAGCTGCCGCACAGTCTGAGTGTTTTTGGTTTTCATAAGGGTTCCTCCATTTTCAGCCGCAATATAAAAAGGAGCCTGCCCCGGCATTCCATGCCAAAGGCAGACCCCTTCGTGGCGTCTGTTTCAAAAAATATTGCTTGCGGGGATAAGCGGCAGGCTGCTGCCCGCCCGTGTCCGGCTTCCTGCCGGAACGATGGTCAAAAGTATAACAAACCATTTTGCCCCTGTCAAGCGGGGCAGAACGTCTGCAAAATAGACAAAAATCGGTCTATTCGCAAAAAAATTTCCCCGGGGCTGTACATTTTGCTGGAAGAAGCTTGACCTTTTTGCACAGAATGGATAATATAAAATTGAAAAAAAGCGCGCTGCGGCAATCTTGACGCCGGGGCGCTGACGAGAGGCTTTTTTGAGCGCATGAATTCTGAGGTTCATACGGGAGGACCATCATGACAAATGCTGAAAAACTTACCCTGAAAAAGCACGCCTGCCACATCCGCATGGGCGTGATCGAAGGGACCCACAGTGCAGGCTGTGGTCATCCGGGCGGCAGTCTGAGCATCGCAGATGTGCTGTCTTATCTGTACTTTAAGGAATTGAACATCGACCCTGCCCAGCCCAAGATGGCGAACCGCGACCGTCTGGTGCTGTCCAAGGGTCATGCCGCCCCGGCGCTGTACGCCGCGCTGGCAGAGCGGGGCTTCTTCCCGGTGGAGGAGCTCAAAACCCTGCGCAAGATCGGCAGCCGCCTGCAGGGTCACCCCAACATGAACAGTGTGCCCGGCGTGGATATGTCCACCGGCAGTCTGGGTCAGGGCATCTCTGCCGCCTGCGGCATGGCACTGGGCGCAAAGCACGCCGGCTCTGCCGTGAACGTTTACGCCATTCTGGGCGATGGCGAGGTGGAAGAGGGCGAATGCTGGGAGGCCTTTATGTTTGCCGCCCACTACGGCCTTTCTAATCTGTGCGTGATGCTGGACCGCAACCATCTGCAGATCGACGGCACCACCGAGACCGTGATGAACAGCGCCCCGCTGGAAGATAAGCTGCGCGCCTTCAACTTCAACGTGGTCACCATCAACGGCCATGACTTTGACCAGATCGAGAGCGCCGTGCAGGCTTTCCACGCCGAGACCGAAAAGCCCACCTGCATCATTCTGGATACGGTCAAGGGCACCGGCGTTTCCTATATGACCAATTCCGTTGCATGGCACGGCAAGGGCCCCAACGATGAAGAGTATCAGGTGGCCATGAACGAGCTGAACGCCGCCTATGCCGCGCTGGAACAGGAGGAGAACTGAGATGGCAGACGTGAAAAAGATCGCGACCCGCGACAGCTACGGCAACACCCTGAAGGAACTGGCCGCGGAAGGCCACGATGATCTGGTGGTGCTGGATGCCGATCTGGCCGCCGCTACCAAGACCGGTATGTTCCAGAAGGCATACCCGGATCGTCACTTTGACTGCGGCATCGCCGAGGAAAACATGGTAGGCGTGGCAGCAGGTCTGGCCGCTATGGGCTATGTGCCCTTTGTTTCCAGCTTTGCCATGTTTGCAGCCGGCCGCGCCTTCGAGCAGGTGCGCAACTCTGTGGGCTACCCCCACCTGAACGTGAAGATCGGCGCCACCCACGGCGGCATCTCTGTGGGCGAGGACGGCGCTTCCCACCAGTGCTGCGAGGACTTTGCTCTGATGCGCAGCATCCCCGGCATGACCGTCATCTGCCCCGCCGATGATATCGAGGCACGCGCCGCTGTGCGCGCCGCCTACGCCATGGAAGGCCCCGTCTACCTGCGCTTTGGCCGTCTGGCTGTGCCCGTGTTCCACGATGAGGCCAACTACCACTTTGAGCTGGGCAAGGGCGAGCAGCTGACCGAGGGCAACGATATTGCCATCATCGCCACCGGCCTGATGGTCAACGAAGCCCGCATGGCTGCCGAGCAGCTGGCTGCCGAGGGCATCCACGCCCGGGTCATCAACATCCACACCATCAAGCCCCTGGACGATGAGATCGTCCTCAAGGCTGCCAAGGAGTGCGGCAAGGTCATCACTGCCGAGGAGCACAACGTCATCGGCGGTCTGGGCGAAGCCGTCTGCGCCGTCCTGAGCGAGAAGCTGCCCACTCCCGTGCGCCGCGTGGGCGTGCAGGACGTGTTCGGCTGCTCCGGCCCCGCATGGGATCTGCTGAAGAAGTTCGGTCTGGACGCAGCCACCATCTGCAAGACCACCCACGAGATGCTGGGCAAGTAAGCGCTCTTTTATAGCAATACGCGTTCGAATTTTAAGGCCGCCGCACAGTGCTTTGTGCGGCGGCCTTTTTTGAATGGTGTATCGCGGGGGAGGTAAGAAAATTCGCGTTTGCAAGCGCAGCGCAGCAATGAAAGCCCCAGTGGGGCTTTTAAGCGACGGAGCGGTCTTGCGCAGCAAGATGGAGGGGCAATGCCCCGACAAGTTCCGCCACGATGCACAGAATGCAGACAATGCAAGGAAAAACACGGCTTTCCCGCCGGTGTGCAAAAAGTGTGCAAAAGTGTGCAGAGCCCCAAAAAAGGAAAATCCCACGAGGAATCTTGCGATTCCTCGTGGGATTCTGGTGCGCTCGAGGGAACTCGAATCCCTGACCCTCTGATTAAAAGAGCCCACCGGGCAGAACACTCTGATTTTAGAAGTTTCGAGTTTACGTCATTTTTGTGCAAAGCATCGTGATTTTTCGCTGTGTAATTTCTGCACCCTTTGTCGTATTTTGCAAGTCAGAGTGCCCATTGCATCCCTTGAAACCGTGCAAAAACAGTGCAGAAACCGTACACTTACTCTGGGACAAATAAAAAATGATGATTTTTGATCCATGACTTGGTGGCGATTTGAGTGACCACAGAGGTATATTTGATATATAGGAAGAAGAATGCCCACTCGTCTGAGGAGTTCTCAGGGGAGTGGGCATTTCTGTATAATGGCATTTTGTATATGTCACTTGCCACTTATAGCATGGAGGTTGCCATTTGGGGAAAGAAGTTTCTGCTTTTTTATATGGCAAGTTTCCGCACTTTCCGCATTACTTTCCACACTTTCCGTACAACTCCGTGGTGCTGTCTGCGGTCTCTGGCGGCTGCTTTTCTCCACAAAGCATGACCTTGGCAGAGAAAACGCCATTCTGATGGGTAAATGTGCTTGCACCGCCGGTCTTTTCTGCAATATGCTGGACAGACTGGATGCCGATCCCGTTTTCCCTTCGCTTGGAAGAGCGGAACACCCCGCTTTTTTCGTGAACTGCGCCGTCAAATGCGTTTTCCACTTCGACCAGAAGAAGCCGCTCGGCATGGACATACGCGGTGATCGCAATCTTGCGCCGGGCGGGTGCGGTGCGCAGGCTGGCTTCGAATGCGTTTTCCAGAAGATTAGACAGCACCAGACACAGATCGATCTCGTCCACAGGAAGCACCTGTGGTAAGTCGAGTTTGGCACAAAAGGGAACACCCTCACGCTTTGCAAGGGCACAATAATAGCCGACAACACTGTCCGCTGCACGGTTTTCGCAGAAATTCATATCCAGATCCGGGATCCGGGAGACCGTTTTTGCAAGGTAAGCCTTCAGGTTATCCAGATCTCCTGCCTCGGCCAGTGCGGAGATCTGATTCAGCTGGTGGCGCATATCGTGCCGCGCCTGCCGGGCTTCTTCAATGGCGGCTTTCAGGCTTTCATAGCGCTGCTGCTGCATGGAAAGAAACTGGTTTTCCTGCTGCAATCTCGCATTCCGGTTAAGGCTGTTTGCCATCAGCAGAAAGATCGCATTGAACATGAACATCAAAAACAAAAGCGCGATGCTCATAACGATGTAGACCTGCAAGACCCGCCCTGTCCGGAGCGTTATCTGGTAGCGCGGGGTTATAAAAAGGTTCAGCAGGATGAACACCAGCGGCAGTACCCAGAACACATACCACGTCTGCGCAAAATTGTCATCCTCCACCATTGCGCGCACTGCGTGGGTGGCGGGATAATAGGCTGCGGCAGTGATCAGCCAGCAGACCGCATTATAAAAGATGCAGGCGCCAAAGCAGAACCACGGCTTGTCCGGCGGCAGCTGCATCCGGATCACGATTGCCGTGCCGACGGCCCGGGACAAGCTATTCAGGCACGCAAATACCGCGCAGACCGCCAGCGCGATGGTCCCGGATTTCCAGAGAGAGAGCCGCAGCGTTTTGAGATACAGGAAAATTGTCACAATCGTTATGAGCAGCAAGGGGAACGCGGTCGAGAGACCGAAATGATAGCAAAACAGCCCGCCGCCAAGGCAAAGCCCGAACAGCAGCGGCACCTCCCATACCGCAAGCTTTGCGGAAGACTGCTTCAGATAGGAGCGCACCGGAAAATACGCGAGCAGCAGGCCGGGAAACACAACGGTAAGCTCCAGGATCGGGCGCAGAACATCCTTCAACCCACACGCCCCCTTTGCAGCAGAAATTCCATAAAGGCCTGCCGGGCAGCTTTCAAAAGCTCCTGACTGACATAGACGCGGCTGCCGTCCGTCATACAGAAGGCGGCATCCTGAAAATCGGCAGCATTCTCCATATTGATGATCGCGCCACGTCCGCAGACAAAAAAGCGCGGATCTTTTTTGAGCGGCTCGGTGAACGCTTTGAAGCTCTGGCGCGTAGCAAGCGTTTTGCCGGCAGTGGTGCGGATGTTGATCATGTGGGCGAAATGCTCGGCGGATATGATATCACGATAGCGCAAATGGATGTCGCTGCCATCCACCTTCACCGTCAAAACCGGCTCCGGGCGGGGGAGTTTTGCGAGCATTTCATCCAACAGACCGGACAACTCGGCCTCTGAAAAGGGCTTGACCAGATAATGAAATGCCCGTACCTGAAACCCCTCGAGTGCATGGTCTGTCGAGGTGGTGGTAAAAACCAGAAGACAGTCTGCGTCTGTTTTCCGAAGTTCCTTTGCCGCGTCCATGCCGCTTAAACCATCCATGTAAATATCCAAAAATGCGGCGGTAAAGCGCTGCGCTTCTTCTGCCGCCAGAAAAGCTTCTCCGCTGTCAAATTCTAAAAGCTCTGCTTCTGTACCGCGCTGGCGCAGCTGCCGTGCCAAGCGCTCCTTCAGCAGTGTGCGCTCGGTATCAAGGTCATCGACGATTGCGATCCTCATGCTGTATCAGGAAGCCGTTTTACAGCTTCCAACCTCCTTTATAAACTCTTTCATCCTGATTATAGCACAGTTGCCCGGTTATGTCGCAGCCGAAAATGGGATTTCGTGACGGAAAAGGGGCTTTCGTGCTAAATGGCTTGAAAAGACCATGCCTGTCCGTATACTGAAAGCAGAGAACGCCAACGATGGCGCAAGAGAAAGGAGGCACGCTGTGTACCGAATTGCCGTGCTGACAAGCAGCAGGGCGCAGGAAGCTTTTCTGGCAGAGCAGATCTCGCGGTTCTGCGCCGAACATTGCTTGTTCCCGAAAATGGACTGTTACCACGATCAGGAAAGCTTTTTTGAGGCTGCACGCAACGAGCCGCTGACAAATGCCGTGATTGCCCTGCCGGGGGTCGACGGATTGAATGCAGTAGAGCATCTGCGCGCGCTTTGTCCACAGACACGCATTATCTGGTGCAGCGATCTGGATTTTTCGCTCCATGCCTTCCGGTTGCGTGCAGACTATTTTCTGCTGGAGCCGGTGACCGAAGCCGCCTTGCGGCAGGGATTCCGCATCTGGCTGGATGGAAAAAAATCAGGCGGAGCAGCACTGGTCTGACCGAAACGAACACAACAAGGAGAACGGTTTATGAAAAAGAGAAACATCGTCCATTCTGCGTTAAGCCTGTCGCTGACCGCAGCATTGTGCCTTTCCATGGCTGCCTGCGGCGGAACACAGACGCCGGCAGACAGTGCTGCCGCTTCGCAGCCCGCTGCCCCGTCCGCTGCGGTACAGCCCTCTTCAGCGGAACAAGCCTCTGCGGCGCTGCCGGTAAAGGCTCTGACCCCCAAGCAGGTAGAGGAAAACCCTTACATGGCCAAGAGCGATGCAAACATTCATCACGACGGCTACAACACCGACTCGACGGATGAGATCCTGCCGCTTGCCATCTATCCGGAGATCAACGTTTCCTATGAGACGACGAACGCGAACGCTTCGCCCGCCATCTACTTTGACAGCTACGGTCATGCCGTTGTGCCGCTGCTGGGCGGCATTGCCATCCGCGACCTGAACGCCGAGGAGACAAAGACGCTCGGCTATTTCTCCCCCAAACAGCATGACGGCGGCGGTTACGTTATCCAGAGCTCCTATACCTTCCTTGACGAATCCAACCGCATCGTCTGCCCCACGAGCAACAACCATGTGCTGATGCTCCGCGCAACGGATGAAAACGGCAATGTTCTGCCGGAATTTGAAAAGGTGCTGGACATTGATATCAAAGCTGCTGCCGAGGCCGCGCTTGGAAAAGAGCTGACGCAGAATCTTTTGTCCGTGGTCTTTGATTATGACGGAAACCTCTGGTTTGCAACGGGCGGCTTCCGCATTTATCCGCAGCGCCAGCAGCAGGGCGTCATCGGCTATATTGCCCGTTCTGCCATTGATGCGATCCTGAATGGCGAGCAGACAGACCTTTCAAAGGCTGTCTTTGTCTACGAGCTGACCCCCGGCGAGGGTGCCGAGAACGGCATCGCCGCCTCCAAGGACGGTGCGGTGGTCCTGACCAACCAGAACTGCTATCTTCTGCGTGCAGAAGAAGGCGTAGACGTTGTGTGGTGCACGCCCTATGAGAGCGCGGGTGCAAAGGTGAGCGGCGAAGGCGATAAGACCACCGGCGGCGGTCTTGCATGGGGCGGCGGTTGCTCGCCCACGCTGACACCGAACCTTGTGCTGTTCACGGATAATCAGGACCCTGTAAACCTTCTTGCGCTCGATATGAAGACCGGCGAGGTCGTGGCAAGCACCCCGGTGCTGGATGACCTGCCCGAGGGCTATCAGGTAGCCGTTGAGAACTCTGCCATCGTCTATGACGACGGCAATGGCACCGTCAGCACCATCGTCTGCAACTGGTTTGGCGCGGGCAATGCAGGTCTGGCGGACCCCAACAACGACTCCTCCATCCAGAGCTACGCCAATATTTACGACCAGAACTGGCTCATGAAGGGCAACATCATGATCGCCCCCGGCATCGAGCGTGTGGACACCGTAAAGACCGCAAACGGCTACGAGATGAAGAGCATCTGGAGCCGGAACGACCTGAGCGACACTTCCATCCTGAAGCTTTCCACCGCAACGGGCTATATCTACGGCTATGTGCAGGATGTGACCACCGGGATGTGGCAGTACATCATTCTGGATTTTGAAACTGGCGAGACCGTTTTCACGATGGATGTTTCCAACAAGTACGGCTATAACAACATGGCCATTGGAATGTATGCCGGCAACAGCGGCAATGCGCTCTACTGCCCGACAGGCTATCTGGAACTGCTTCGTTTGCAGGACCGTTTCGTTTATCTGCCCGAAATGCCCTACCGCAAGGTCGATCTTGATCAGGCGGCAAGAAACGTCCTTTCGCAGGAGCGGTTTGCGCAGGACGGCGGCGAAGGCACCGTTGCAAGCTGGCGCAACACTGTGACCGTCCGCAACGTACATCCCAACACCACGGTAGCTTTCCGTATGAACAACCTGTCCGGCAGCACCTCCGGTCTGATCCTCTACGCCTATGGCGTGGACGGCAAGCTGGCAAAGGTCGATCCTACACTGTGGTCGATCACAGACGAGGACGGCAAGGCTGTAACGGAACTTACCGCCGGTACGCTCTATGAGCTGCACGTGACCGTCGCCGATGGCGGCGCTCTTGACCTGAGCGAGACGGAAAAGGAGATCAGGCTCTCCGTTGTACTCGGAAAATAAACATAAAACGCCCGCCCACCGTGTCCAAATCTCCACGGTGAGCGGGCGTTCCGCTTCCTTTTGAAGGCAGACCGCAAAGCCTATCAAGATCAAAAGCAGGTTCAAAAGCTGGGAAACCAGCGTGGCGATGGCAGCACCGGTAACGCCCATAGCGGGGGCACCCAGCTTTCCGAAGATGAGCAGATAGTTCAGCCCGGTGTTCGCCGCTACCGCGCCAAAACTTGCCCAAAAGGGGACAGCGGCGTGTTCCTTGCAGCGCAGCCATGCGGACAGGACGGTGCTGACCGCCATGGGCAGATAAGAGAACGCCACGATGCGGAAGTACCCCGCCCCCACACGGAGGATGGCGTCATCTGCCGTATAAAGTCCCAAGACCTGCGCCGGGAAGCCCCCTGCCGTCAGCAGAAACAGTGCTGCCAACACACCCCCGCAGACAAGGCTTACATCCAAACTGCGCCACGCCTCGGTGTGCTCCTCCGCACCCAGAAACTGTGCGATCAGAATACCGGCAACCGTGCCGACTGCGCAGGACATCACGGAGAAAATTAGAGTGAAGTTACTGCACAGTCCAACGGCTGCAATACCGGCTTCGCCCAGCTGCCCAATCATGATCTGGTCCACGATAGAAAAGGAGGCTTGCAGCATTCCCTGTAAGGTGACCGGAATGGCGATTTTGCAAAGGGTCCTCATAAAGTCTGACATGGCAGCCTCTTTGTGCTTTCCCGTTCCACCAGCTCCACCGGCAGAACGATGCCGGCATCGCAGGGGGTGCCGTCCCGCAGGACTTCAAGGCGTCGGATGGCAGTCCTTGCCCGGAGCGCCGCATCCTGATGAATGGTGGTCAGAGCGGGAACGCTTTCCCGGCTTGCCAGTGTATCATCAAAGCCAATGATCTGCACATCCTCCGGGACGCGGATGCCCTGTCCCTGCAAAAATCGCATAAATTCCAGCGCATAGTGCTCGGACACCGCAAATACCGCCGTGATTTTTTCAAAAAAAGGCGGGGAAGGTTCTCACTGTAAAACGCCATTCTCTCCCTTGCCGCAGCAGGGACCTGCCAGAATAAAGTTTCTCCCGGCGCAAAGGCGCTGCGGAAACCGTCTATCCGCTCCTTGTCCATTATACCGTTTTTATCAGTACATTCCACCACTTTATGCAGTCACATGGGTGGCATTCTCTTTCACCGAATTGATGGTTTCCATCAGCTCACTGCCTGTTTTGCCATCAAACAGGCGGGTAAACAGAATGGGTTGGTCAAAGGGTGGTTTCATCAACACCGCTTTGCTTTCCACATAACCGTTCTGCTCGATGTAATGAATAACCTTCTGCACGAACGCGATCTGCTTTGCATTCAGCGATTCGTCGTTGATGAACTTGGAAAATGCCTGCATGGCAGCATCGTGGTCCAGCTTTGCCACTTTACGCACCAGCAGACCAAAGGGTGTATCCCGAAACTCCCGTGCATAGTCCTCTTTGCTGCCCAGCTCACAGGTGAAGATATGTTCCAGCTCGGTATAGTCACCCCGGGAAAGCGGAATGTTCTGGGTCAGCTTGTGGATGGCCAGCGTATCGCTGCGGTGCTCCATGATGTAGCGGTTCACACGTTCCCGGTACTCGCCGAAATCGTAGCCGGAATCCAGCGTTTTGCCCTCGGTCTGTTCCAGTACCGGGTCGGCAAGGGCCGTGTAGACAGGCTTTTGCCCTTCTACACCATCCACCAGAAACTTGATGAGCTCCCGCAGTTCCTGCCGCATTTCTTCAAAGCGGAGCAGATCATGCGAGGTCAAAAATTCGTCTGTCTGCACCTCCCGGATGAGGGGCAGCTTTGCCTGAACCTGCGGGATGGTAGCTTTCCCTTCCAGCATTGCCGCTGTGCTGCGCAGCTGTTTCTGGGCGCGGCCCAGCCCCGGCAGACCCTCCAGTTCACAGAGCAGCAAGCCATACACAAAGTTATCGAACCGCTTGGCGGCCTCGTCCTTATCGTCCAGCGAGATGAGCGGTGCAACCTCTTTCATCAAGGTGCCTTTGTCCGTTTCGGTCAGGCTGACAAAGGCTTCCGGCTTCTGGTAGCGCTCCACAGCCTGTCGGTGCAGCCGCACGGATACCAGCTCCGGGTTCAGCGCTCCCACTTCGGCACGGCAGGTTTCTGTTAAAATCTTGCGCCAGTTCTGGTAGTTTTCGTCCCCATAGGCTCCATCCTGCAGCGCGGCGGCGATCCGCACCTGCTTGCAGAAAATGCTTTCGGACAGGCTTTTGGTGTCCGCGCTCTCGTAGCCGTTGGGTTTCTGACGGAAAAATTCAAAGTTGCCGCAGTAGTCGAAGATCAGAAACCGCCGTTTGCCCGTATATTCGCCGTCGATGGCATCCACGCAGGCAAGGGACGGGCAGAGCCGCGTACCACGGCCGATCATCTGCCAGAACTTCGTTTTGCTGCGCACTTTTTTGAAGAACACCAGATTCACACACTCCGGCACATCGATGCCCGTGTCCATCATATCCACCGAGACCGCAAGAAACGGCGGCTTGTCCGGCTGCTCGAAGTCGTCAATGATGGACTGTGCATAGGCGTCGTCGCAGACCACCCGCTGGATGAATCCCGGGTGCTGGGTTTCCAGCTGCGGGTAGAGCTTGCCGAAGCGTTCCCGGATAAACTCTGCATGGCGCTTGTTCTGGGCAAAGATGATGGTCTTGCCGATGCGGTCGCCGCCCGCCGTCTGGATGCCCCGTTCCATCAGATCTTGCAGCACCGTGTCCACGGTGTTGGCGTTGAAGATGAACTTATTCAGCTTTTCGGATGGGATAAAGGTGGGCAGGGTGTCGTCCTCGGCAAAATCGTCCTCGTAGCGGGCCTTATCCTCCGGTGAAAGCTGGTCGTAGTGGATGCCCTCTTCGGTGAATTTCGTCTTGACCTCGTAGTTGTAGTAAGGCACCAGCACATGGTCGGTGTAGACCGCCGTGTCGTAATCGTAGGCGTAGGTGGGGATGCCGTGTTCCATCTCGAAAAAGTCGTAGGTGTTGCGGTCCACATCGGTTTTCGGGGTGGCGGTCAGACCCACCAGAATGGCATCGAAATAATCAAAAATGGCGCGGTATTTTTTGAAAATGCTGCGGTGACTCTCGTCCACGATGATGAGGTCAAAGTGGGCGGGCGAAAACAGCGGCACGCCGTCCTTGGTCTTGGCGTTGTCGATGGCGTTGAGCATGGTGGGATAGGTGGAAAACACGATGCGCGCGGCCTTATCGTCCTTGGAGGAGCACAGGTTGCACAGCGACTGGTCGGGCAGATACTTTTTGAAGTCGTCCTTTGCCTGCTTGACCAGCGCGGTGCGATCCGCCAGAAAGAGCACGTTGGTCACATGGCCGCCCCGGCTCAGCACATCGGTCAGGCTGGATGCGGTGCGGGTCTTGCCCGTGCCCGTTGCCATGACAAGCAGATTGCGCCGGAAGCCCTGCGCGATGTGGGCGCAGACAGCCCGGATGGCGTTTTTCTGATAGTAGCGGTCGGTGATTTTATCGTCAATTTCGATGGTGTCCAGCGGCTTTTTCTCGGCGCGGCGGTTCATCAGCTTTTGCAGATCGTCCTTGCAGAACACCCCGCTCACGGCACGCTGCGGGCCGCTCTGCTCATCCCAGAAATAGGTGGTGTAGCCGTTGGTGGTAAACAGCATCGGACGGCGGCCGAATTTCTGTTCCAGACAGTCTGCATAAAGCTGAGCCTGCTTGCGCCCGATGTTGGGGTCTTTGGTGCTGCGCTTGGCTTCAATGACCGCCAGCGGCAAGCCGTCCTTGCCCATCAGCACATAGTCCGCATAGCCCTTCTGCCCCAGCACGCCGTTCATGTTGTCCACTTCGTACTCGGTGCGCACATCGGCATCCGGCCCGGTGAATTTCCAGCCCATGGCCTTGAGGTCGATGTCGATGATCTTCCGCCGCGTCTCGGCCTCGGTCAGGTCGGCGGCGGTGAAGCTGCGGCTCTGCTGGTTCTGCTGTTTGCTGGCCGTGTACGCCGTCGAAAGACTCTCCACCTGCTTGCGCAACGCTTCCAGTTCGGCATCCTTCTGGGTCAGCAGGCTTTCCTGTTCCCGGATTTTCTTTTCGTCCAGCGCTACCTTTTCGCCGGGGATGGCTGTTTCATCAAAGGAGCGCTCCACATAGTCCGTGCCGTAGCAGTAATCCACCCACTGGATGAAGTCGAACAGCCCCCGCAGGCTGAACACTGCATCCGCCGCCGACACACTATGCCCCGTATGTACCGCCAGATTGCCCGCCTTCACGATGCTGGGCAGCACGCTCCACACATTGCGGTCCACCGCGAACCGGAAACTCGGCTCATGCAGCAGGGATTGCAGGTTGTCCTTGTAGGGCATCGTGATGGTCTTGTCTGCCGCATACACCCACTTCACCGCCAGCTCCAACGCCTTCCGGCACCCCACCGCGCACATCGCCGGGGAGGTGGAGAACACTTTCTCCGCCTCGATGGCAGAATTGGCGAAGAGGGAATATTCGGGGCGGGTGGAGAGATAGGAGAAGTTAGACATTGAAGGTTTTCCTTTCCATTGCTGTCTTTACCAGATTATTTGAAATTCAAACATTGCTCACAGGCTTTTCAGTATTTTCGGAAGGCCCAAGTATATTTCTTATAACATCCGGCGAGAAATTACTTGTATCTATTTTAACTTCGAACTTTAGAGGATATTTTCTCAAATCCATCGCAAATATGTCATGATTTACATCAATATGTATACGATTCTCTAATGCTTTTCTTTTTTCCTCTGGCACATCACCATATAAAAAGAGCTTTGAACGAATTTCTTTTACCAATCGATTCCAGCGAAATGTAAATTTAGTTCCTGCTCTGTGTTGTAAAACAATAAGATGATTTGCAGTGCTCTCTTGAAGCCAATTCATTACTAATTGCCACCACTTTTTATCCGTTCCACCAATGGACATTCCGTAGACACAAATAATATCACTGCTTTTTATAAGCCGTATCGCATCATTGTCAAAATTCATACGGATAATTTCATTTTGTAAGGGCTTAACAATCTCCTCAATTATATCTGAGTCTTGCGCAAATGCTTGGTTTTTGATTTGTCCAGCATCATTTACCCCCATAATTAAATCATGGTCTGTAAATCCATGCACATGTACAATTTCTTTTATGACTCCTTTTATCTCGGAATCATAGTTAGTCTGACGCTTAAGAATTGTGAGGCACTCATTCAAGCACATTGTATAGTTAAAGGAGACGAAATTGAACATGGCCTTACTCTCGCCTATCGCTCTCACAAGTGCTTCCTTATCAGCCGGCCGAATATCATAGTAAGAGGTCAACGCCTCTGTCATCTTTTTAACTATTGTCGTAGTTTTTGAAGGGTCGAAATTTTCTTCTTCCTTTGCTAGATACTCAGAAAACTTTTCAACAAAATCTTCAAAACACATCAAATAGGTTTCCGAATCCTCTGCTCTATTAGCATACTCTCCAAATGCCATTTCAAAGTCTGACCAATTTTCATAATTTGTTAGCAAATCAGATTTAAAACGTCTTATCTGCATACCATCACGGTCTAGAGGATGACAATACACATCATAAAAATCCGAATACGCAGTTTTTAAGCCAATGCCCAAATCAAAGCCATTTCCAATTAAGAATGTTACGTTCATTTTTTCACTGCCTTCTATATTTTTCTTTCATTATACCGCACAATCTTATAGCAGTACAACATTTCACCCAAAATACTCCTGCATCAGCGCCTTTTTCATCAATTTCAACTTCTCGAGGCTCTGCTGTACAACTCCCTCCGTCACGGCTTCGCCGTGCCACCTCCCTCTAAGAGGGAGGCTTTTACCTTACCTCTACGTTATAGGCTCCCTCCCAGAGGGAGCTGGCAAAGCCGCTAGCCTTTGACTGAGGGAGTATCTTCCAGTTCCTGAACCCGCTTTCTGACTTCCAAATCAATTGCACTGCAAACTTCTTGAAAGCTCTGCTCTATTTCCAGATTAGAAAACCGAATCACCTTCACACCATATTCGGCAAAAATGGCGGAGCGTTCTTTGTCGTATGCCAGTCCCTGCTCATCATAATGCTGTGAACCGTCCACTTCCACGACCAGCCTTGCAACGTGACAATAGAAATCCGCAATAAAGCCATCAATCGTTTTCTGACGCTGAAAGCGCATCGGATAGCCACGCAGAAAATCGTACCAGAGATGATTTTCCTGTTTGGTTGCGTCCTTGCGCAATTCTTTTGCACGAGGGATCAATTTTCCTTGATATGGCAATGACATCTGGACGCGCTCGTTTCTGGAACTCCCTCCGTCACGGCTAACGCCGCGCCACCTCCCTCTAGGAGGGAGGCTTTTGCCTTACCACCACATAAAGGCTCCCTCCCAGAGGGAGCTGTCACCGAAGGTGACTGAGGGAATTACCTAAAATATTCCTGCATCAGCGCTTTTTTCATCAATTCCAGCTTTTCGAGGCTCTGCTGTACGGTTTGCTTCTGCTGGTCTACGTGCTCTACAAAAGTGGCAAAATCATCTTGAAGTTTTTTAGGCGGCAAAATAACATTTATTTTCTTCAACATCGCAATCGATAAGTATGCCACTGTCGAGCCAGCTTGCAGACTTTCAATTTGTTTTTGGATATATGGTTGCGCAAACAAATATGAAATATAAATACTTGAAACTTTCGGACTAAAATTGGAGAGCCAGCTAATCATGCCATCTTGAAAATAGAATTCATCATCCGATTGAACGATATAACACTTTCCAAGAGTTCCTCTTGAAGTTATAAGAATATCATTTTCTGTGGGTGTTAGCTCTTTATGCAAAAGCTGTTCGTATCGTTCAAGAGGAATAAATGTCGAACATGAATATTTTCCCGTATCAATCAGCTCGTTCAAGTCCGCCACTTTTAAGAAAGGAATACCACTTATACTTTGTTCTTCTTGATAAATTCGTTTACTCGACCCAACATCGCAAAGTTCACATAAGTGATACACCGGAAATTCTTTGGGATTAAACTCAAAATCTCCAAACATCTCCACAAACCGTGCCTTTACCAGCTCGTCCAGTTTAGCAAGTTGCTGGTTGCGTAGAAAGATTACGTTACTTACTTTATCCAGCCTGTCTGAAATTCGATGCTGTTCTTCCTGAGATGGTATAGGAACGCGAACTTTGCGAACCATATCGCTATTCAAATTGTTGACGACACCACCAACCGCCATTGATTTGAACTTTTTATAAGTAATCGGAGCGCTCAAGTAGTAATATAGAAATTTTTTATCGAAAACATTGTTTTCATCTCGTAAAACAAGCCATCCGTCGTGGATGCAACCATCAATTTTTAGAATGTAAGGTCTACCAAAACTCATGGAATTGGATAATAAAAAATCTCCGGGTTTCACATAACGAGATTTTTTCATGCCTTCGGGCTTTATTCTTTGCGCCGTTTTAGTGATATACATGGATTCATCAGCATCACCTATTTTTATCCAATTAATACCATTTTCGTCGGTCGTTATAAAATCATCGATAGGCCGTGGTGAACCACCGCGCTCAACGGTACACACCTCTCCCAATTTAACATATTTCCATTGATTCATCACACCATCTCCTCCAACTCTGCCAAACCCTTGGTGATCTCCATTTCCAGCTCATGCAAGTCGGCAAGGATTTCCGTAGTCGAGGGATACTCCACCGGCACATACTCGGTCTCTTTGTACTTATTGATGGATAAATCGTACCCGTTGGCGGCAATTTCTTCTTTGGGCACAAAGAAGCTCTGCTCGGTGCGCTTGCGGTCAGTTTCGGCATCAAGGTTCTGGAACCGGGCGATGATGTCCGGGATGTCGTTTTCCTTCACCTCGGTGCGCTTGTCGTCCAGCGAGAAACCGTCGGCTTTCATATCGTAGAACCACACCTTGTCGGTGCCGCCCGCGCCGGTCTTGGTGAACACCAGCACCGCTGTGGACACGCCTGCATAGGGCTTGAACACGCCGGAGGGCATGGAAATGACCGCCCGCAGCTGGTGGTTTTCAATCAGTTCTTTTCGGATGCTCTGGTGCGCTTTGCTGGAGCCGAACAGCACGCCGTCCGGCACGATGCAGGCGCAGCGTCCGCCGGTTTTGAGCATCCGCAGGAAGAGCGCAAGGAACAGAAGCTCCGTCTTTTTGGTGTTGGTGACAGCTTTCAGGTCGTCGTTGATGCTCTCGGCATCCACAGTGCCCTTGAATGGCGGGTTTGCAAGGCAGACGGTGTACTTGCTGCAAATGGAGTTTTGCTTCGACACGCTGTCCTTGTAGTCGATTTCCGGGTTTGTGATGGAGTGGAGCATCAGGTTCATGGCCGAAATGCGCAGCATGGTGCGGTCTGTGTCAAAGCCGGTGAACATCGGGCCGGCAAAATGCTGCCACTGCTCCGAGGTCATGCTGTCCTCGTAGTGGGCGCGGAGGTACTGTGCACTGGACACCAGAAAGCCCGCCGTGCCGCAGGCGGGGTCGCAGATAAAGTCGTCCGGCGTGGGCTGCACCAGTTCCACCATCATGTCGCGGATGTGCTTGGGCGTGCGGAACTGGCCGTTCTGCCCTGCGGTTGCCAGCTTGCCCAGCATATACTCGTACAGGTCGCCCTGCATATCAAGGTCGGCGATGTCGTGGGTGTAAAGATCTTCCAGCCCGGTGATGATCTTCTGCAGCACCTGCGGCGTGGGGATCAGGAACATGGCATCGTCCATGTACCGCGCAAAGGCGGTGTTCTGTTCCTTTTCATCCTCTGTCCGCAAAACATCTTTCTCTTTTTCCGACAAGGTCTTGCCCAGCTTTTCGGCCTCCTGCTGTGCCTGTTCCAGCTTACTGAGTATCTCTACCAGTTCGCCTTTTTCGTCAAAGTCCGGCAGACGACCATATTTCATCTTTTTGATGGCAGGGAACACCCGCTGCTGCATGGTCAGGAAAATTTCGCGGGAGTCCTTATCCTTGAAGCGGCTCCACCGCATAGATTGCCCTGCTTCGCTGGCCGGGAAGATGTGCTCCATCTTTTCGCCCGCCATGTTCTCAAAATCTTCGGTGGCAAGCTCTTTCTCGTCCAGTGACCGGATGAACATGAGATAGGTCAGCTGTTCAATGACGGTCAGCGGATTGGTGATGCCGCCTGCCCAGATGTCCGTCCAGATTTTGTCTACCTTATTTTTAATGGCTCCTGTTACCATGCGTTCCTCCTGAATGTTTGCCAATCGCAAACGCTTTGTATCTTGGATTTTTGGTGATAATACCACAATTTTATTATAGCAGTGTATGATTGCATTTTCAATGTAGAGTGTTTAGCAGAAGTGCTTTCTTGATCGCAAGGCAAGAAATCAGTGGAACGTTAAAACAGCAATTTGCGATATGCAATGCAACGCTGTTGCTGTTGCATGAAGAAGTTGAATTGCTATAAAACGGTAAAGTGGATTTTATCTGCTTTGCCGTTTTTTCTTTCCGTCTGGACTCCAACATGTCTTTGTGCTATTCAGCGATTCCATCGCGCAGCCTGCGCCGGGACGGTGCAGATTTGAAAGGGTTTGGGATTTCCCAACAAGCATTTTGCAGAGCAAAGTTCGCGTTTGCGCAGCGGAGCGGAGCAATGAAAGCCCCAGTGGGGCTTTTAAGCGACAGAACGGTCTGCGACAGCAGATGGAGGGTCTTCGCCCCGACAAGTTCCGCTCACGATGCACAGAATGCAGACAATGCAAGGAAAAACACGGCTTTCCCGCCGGTGTGCAAAAAGTGTGCAAAAGTGTGCAGAGCCCCAGAAAATGGAAAATCCCACGAGGAATCTTACGATTCTTCGTGGGATTTTGGTGCGCTCGAGGGAACTCGAATCCCTGGCCCTCTGATTAAAAGTCGCGAAATACCGGCTGAGCTACGAGTTCTCTTGTTTTAGAACGATAATACGTTTTATAATTTTTAGGGCATCTGATTTTTTAGTGCCTTGTACCTGTGATTTCGATATATAAATTATAACTTCATATCGTCAAAAAGTCAACATTCAAAGCCGTGTTTTTTTATGCTGGATTTCGGTTTGCGAAAACAGGCTCTAGCAAGCCTTACAGCGCATCAATCTTTCATACGAGCACTTTCATTATCTAAGACAAAAGAGCCGCCAGAACGTCCACCAGAACGTCTGACAGCCCTCTAATATAGCCCCTACGAAACTGACTATAAAATATATCTTTTGTTTGTCTACTCTTTCTACTTGCCCGGCGGGGTCTTTGGTTGCTGCTTGACTATGGTTATTCAGCCCCGCCGGGAGGCTACATTCTTCTTGAATCTAAGAGAAAAAGCCTATCAGCTTTTTAGGCTGATAGACTTTTGGCAGTCCTAATATTAAGCAAACTTCCAGCGATAACCGCCAGCTGTGTGCCGCCTATTATTACAAACCGCACTTATATTTCCGGGGTCAATCCCAGTTTCTTGTGCTGCATCTGTAATACTGGAGAAGTGTGAAACTTCATGCTCCTCCAAATCCAACTAAACAACAGGCTTTGAACCAACGCCCTTGTGCAACTCACTTAAAAACTGCCGCTATTCATCAGACATTCTGCGTCCCCTATTCGCGGCTGCAATGCGTTCATTGTGATGCCCATAGTTACAATTTTCTTTGTGTGTACACACTTGAAGATTGCTGTAACTATTATTGGACGGGTTTTCATCCAAATGGTTGATTTCTAGCCCCACCTTTTGCCAGTTAAATACTTGTTCTTCCGATGAAGAAAAAGTATTCCATATAGTGTGACTAAGGCTTTTTCGATGCGTCTCACCTCCGTATCTTAAATTGATACCGAAATAGCCATTACCATTATCATGGTTTTTCATACAGCTGTGTCGATGAATCGAATAGGAATCGCCCTAATCACTAACAAGATAATTTGCACCTGTATCATACCCATCTGTTTGTTCAGAGGGTATCTACTGCCATGTAACCGTTTTTCCATTCCGTTCTTCTATAACAATAGTATTAGGCGGAATTTCTTTAAACCTTTTGAGTTCATCAAGACAGTTGAAAACATTCTACATAAGATGTCCTCCTTAATAAAAATCTATTTATTTTGATAGCCACATTGCAATTTGGCTACATCTTGCTTGTAATCTAATACAAAAAACATTTCTTCAAAACCTTATCACCTTCTTTTTGTCTGCCCGCAGAGGTAGCCCGTAAAGCGAACGCAAACGGGCAGACTTGTGAATCTTGTGCAGTTTTTCTACGTCACCTTTAATATTAAGGGTGACGTAGATTTTCTGCATCCTTATTTTGGCTCAATCGTCCAATAGATTTTTCTATTGTCAGTTCCACTTTTTAAGATGAAATCAACATCGCTTTCCATTAAGCACTGATTAAGCAACTTATACGAACTTTTTATATGTCCGTCTTGTCTTAGATTGATTTTTTCAATCAACTCGTTTCTATCATCCTTGAAATACTTTCTTCCGACATTTTGAGAAAGATAATAATTCAACTTATAATCTTTTGAAACCCTTTCATACGGAATGATAGTTAATTTTAAGGATTCTTCGACCTACTGAACAAGTGACGTTTTCTTATTCAGAATATCTCTGTAAAATGCACAGTCACTTAATGCTTTGTAGTATGCAGGTTTTACTAGATGGTGCGAATTGTCGAACATCAGAGGAATATATTCAGTTCTGTTGATTTTCCAGAACCCTTGCTCATAACCTGATGCTCTTGCATTCAGATATTGTTGAACAATCGCTAAGTCTCTCTTCAAATCTTTGTATCGCCCTGCAATACTGAAAACACTATTAAGGAAATACAAAGTTATTGTATCATCTGGACTTTGAACGCGCTTACGCCCCAGACATTGCATGAACTCTACCATATCGGTTTGTTCTATTATAATGTGTTTAATGGCTTTGTCC
>OJRG01000392.1_pt1 | contig 25541 bp, 27 predicted proteins | sample 1599121 | NCBI WGS metagenome assembly OJRG01 (sample SAMN03922528, study PRJEB24848) | human gut metagenome | isolation source: stool sample | host: Homo sapiens | place: Germany | collected 2010-05
TAGGCCCCAACGGCGCGGGCAAGACCACGGCCTTCAACTGCGTGACGGGCGTCTACCAGCCCACGAACGGCGAGATAGTCTTCGAGGGCAAGCCCATCGTCCGCAACCACCCGCAGGGCAAGATGAAAAAGGCATACCTCGGCGAGAACGCGGACAAATTTACCGGCCACGTCATCGCGCCGACGCCGGACCGGATAACGGAGCTGGGCATCGCGCGTACCTTCCAGAACATCCGCCTGTTCTCCTCGTTAACGGTGCTGGAGAACGTGCTCATAGCCAAGCACATGCGCGCAAAGCAGAACGTGTTCTCCGCCACCTTCCGCACGAACCGCACGGAGGAGCGCCGGATGCAGGAGGAGGCCATGGCCCTGCTTGAAGAGCAGAACCTCGGCCACCTGAAGGACGAGGTCGCGGGCAGCCTGCCCTACGGCATACAGCGCCGGCTGGAGATAGCCCGCGCGCTGGCCACGGAGCCGAAGCTGCTGCTGCTGGACGAGCCCGCCGCGGGCATGAACCCGCAGGAGACTCAGGAGCTGGGCGAGTTCATCGTGCAGATAAAGGACACGCACCACCTGACCGTGTTCATGATAGAGCACCACATGGACCTCGTCATGCAGTTCTCGGACAGGATATACGTGCTGGACTTCGGCAAGCTCATCGCGCAGGGCACGCCCGCGCAGGTGCAGAACGACCCGAAGGTCATAGAGGCTTATCTGGGGGTGTCGGACGATGCTTAAAATTGACGGGCTGAAGGTCAGCTACGGCGGCATAGAGGCCGTCAAAGGCATCACCTTCGAGGTGCCGGAGCGGAAGATAGTCACCCTCATCGGCGCGAACGGCGCGGGCAAGAGCACCACGCTGCGCACGATAGCGGGCCTCGTGAAGCCCGCGAAGGGCCGCATCCACCTCCAGGGTGAGGATATAACCGGCCTGACGCCGGACAAGATAGTCGCCAAGGGCGTTACCCTTGTCCCTGAGGGCAGGCGTGTCTTCCCGGACCTCACGGTGCTGGAAAACCTCAAAATAGGCGCGTATCTTCGCAAGGACGACCTCAGCGGCGACCTCAATTGGGTCTACGAGCTCTTCCCGAGGCTGAAGGAGCGCTCCTGGCAGGCCGCGGGTACGCTCTCGGGCGGCGAGCAGCAGATGCTGGCCGTCGGCCGCGCGCTGATGAGCCGGCCGAAGATCATAATGATGGACGAACCCTCCCTGGGCCTCGCGCCCATCGTCGTGAAGGGCATCTTCGACATAATAAAGGAAATAAACCGCATGGGCGTCACCGTCCTGCTCATAGAGCAGAACGCAAACATGGCCCTGCGCATAGCCGACATAGGCTACGTGCTTGAGACCGGCAAGATCACAACCACCGGCCCGGGCAAGCAGCTGCTGAACGACCCTGCCATCAAGGCCGCCTACCTCGGCACCTGAGAAAAGACATGAAAAAACCGCCCCGGAGGGCGGTTTTTTCATTTGGCCTCTATGAGTATGACGTTTCGCGTGAGGTCCACGCTCTTGAGCGTGCCGGCAACGGTCTTGCGCGCGCCGAGCATGTCCGTGAGCGTGACGCCGTTTTCGTCCACGCTGATGCCGGAGACGTAGCTCATGAGGGGGCGGCGTTCGCCGTCCACCAGCTCAAAGGCGTCGGAAAGGCACATGACTCATTCCCCCTTTACCAGCCGGAGGGCCTCCTCCAGCCTGTCGTTGCAGTGGCCGAAGTAGTGGACCGCCTCGGCGACGAGCTTCGCTGCCTCTGGCTTGCCCTGATGCTCCAGCGCGTGGGCGACGCCGTGGAGCTCCTCGGCGTGGCTGCGGTTGTGGTCGAGCATATAGCTCATGAGCGCGAGAGTCTGTTCGGGCGTGAGCTCGGGCGTGTCGCCGTGCTCGTGGTGATGGCCGGAGACGTGCTCGTGCGCGTGCTCGTGGCTGTGCTGCCCGCAGCAGCCCTCGTGGCCGTGTCCGCCCTCGTGCAGGGCCATGCGTTTTGTAAACATAGTTCATGCCTCCTTGGGGCAAGGGCATGAGGCGCCCGCCCGCTGCATAGATGATATCACAGCCCCGCGTTACATTCAACAAAAAAACCTCCGCCTGCGGGCTGGTTATTGGTCAAAGCAGAGGCAGAGCGGTTTTTGCCATGCCAGACAGTTTGTGGAGCCTCAGGCAGGATATTTGCACAAACTCAAATCGAATTGTACGATAACCCTTGAAAAAAGGTTGGGAATGTGGTATTTTGTTAAATGAAAAGCAAATGTCGAGACAGGAGGGCCCGCCGGCAGCGGCGGACGCGCTCCTTTGCATATTTGGGAGGTGGTCTGCATATGGGAGACAGCAGGGCCAGGATAATTGCGCTGGCAGGCAAGGGCGGCGTCGGCAAGACCTCGCTTGCCGCCTCGATAGTTCGCGTGCTGACGGAGGACAAGCCCGGCGCTAAGATACTGGCGATAGACGCAGATCCCGCCGTAGGTCTGTCCACGGCGCTGGGAATCAAGGTCACGTCCTCCCTGGACGATATCCGCCGCGCGGTGATAAAAAGCGCGGAGGACGGTCGCCCGCGCGAGGCCATAGAGATGCTCAACGAGTCCCGGTTCCGCATTTTCGACACCATGGTCGAGACGAAGGGCTTTTCCTTCCTCGCCATAGGCCGCCCGGAGAACGAGGGCTGCTATTGCAGCGTGAACGCCTATCTGAAGGAAGTCGTCAGTATGCTGGCGAACGACTTTGACTACGTCGTGATAGACGGCGAGGCGGGCATAGAGCAGATACAGCGCCGCGTAATGGAGAAGGTCACGCACCTCATCCTCATCTCGGACCAGAGCCGGAAGGGGACGAAGGTCGCGGAGACGATAAAGGAAGTCGCCGACGAGCTCGTGATGTACGACCACATCGGCGCCATCATCAACCGGGTGACGAATCCGGAGCTGAACCGGTATATAGAGATACCGGGCGTGGAGATACTCGCCTTCATAGCGGCGGACGAGGCCCACGCGGCGAACGATATCCAGGGCAAGAGCGTGTTCGAGCTGCCCCTGGATTCACAGGTGCTCTACGGAGTGAGGGAAGCGCTCCGAAAAATAGAGATTTTATAAGAGAGGTGTAAACATTTGAAAGATCTTAAGCATCTCATCTACTTTGAGAACCTGCTCGACAGCGCTAACAACGAGCTGGTGCGCCAGGCGAAGGAGGAGGGCCAGCTCGCCCTGGGCTTCACCTGCTACCACATGCCGGAAGTGCTTCTCAATGTAGACAACTGCTTCTCGGTCAGGATGCGCGCGCCGAATACGGGCAGCATCGACGTGGCGTCTTATTACATGTCGAACTACACATGTGAGTACTGCCGCGCCCTGGTCGAGAGGGCCATCGAGGGGGGCTACAATTTCCTGGACGGCATCTGCGGCGTGGACGCCTGCGCGCAGATGAACCGCTGCATGGAGAACATTGAGCTTCTCAAGTGCATCGACAAGCCCAATTTCTTCGTGACGCACGCGGATATCCCGTACAAGTATACGGATTACACCCTGAAGCACTATGTTGTCCAGATGCAGAACAGGGTGCTGAACGTGATGCACGAGAAGCTGGGCGTGGACATCTCCGACGCCGCCCTGCGTGAGGCCGTCGCGCGCCACAACGAGGTCTGCCGCATCATCACGGAGATAAGCGAGCTCCGCAAGCTCGACAATCCGCCCGTGACCGGCTACGAGTTCCACATCATCAACATGGTGAGTTTCTGCTGTCCGCAAAAGCTGATACTCCCCTATCTGAGAGAGACCCTGGAGGAGATAAAGTCCCGCGAGCTCGACCCGAAGCCCTGGTACCGCTGCCGTGTGGGCATAGTCGGCTCCGAGGTGGACGACCCCAATCTCACCCGCATGCTTGAGGATGCAGGCGCGTTCATAGCGTTCGACCGCTTCTGCTTCGGCGTGTTCCCCGGCAGGGAAGTGATAGAGCTGAACGACGAGGAGCCCGCTCTCGTCCAGATCTGCCGCCACTACCTCATCACCAGCGAGTGCCCGCGCTTCATGTCCGACGAGAAGATATTCCAGCGCCGCGAGACCGCCGACAGGCTCGCCCGCGAGTTCAAGGCCGACGGCATCATCTACGAGAACGTCAAGTTCTGCGACTTCTGGGGCTTCGAGCGCGCCCTCGCCAGCCATATCCAGTATGAGGACTACGGCCACCCGGTCCTCACCATCGACAGGCCCTACAACGCCAAGACATCCGGCCAGCTCCGTACCCGTTTCCAGGCCTTCGTGGAATCCCTGGAGATAAAACGCATCCAGCAGGGCAAGGAGGTCAAATAAGATGCTGAAAACCAATCTGGAATGGATAAAGAAAAACGTACCCGGCGACCTCAAGATCTGGAAGGAAATGATTTCCGAAATCGACTGGAAGGATTTTGGGAAGAAGCAGGCGAACAAGCTGCGCATGGACAAGGAGCGCATCCAGAGCGAGGTCAGGGATTTTATCGCCCTCTCCCCGGCTGAGAAGTGGGACAGGTTCATAAACGGCGAGCGCCAGCTGGGCCGCCTGTATCAGAAGGGCGCCATAGCCTTCACAAGGCGCGAGTGGAAGGGCGTCGAGTCCACGGCCCGCGACTTCCAGAACTGGCTCATCCTCTGGGCCGACATGATAAAGATGGTCATGCGCGACCCCATGAGCATAGCCCTGGGCCTGTTTGAGTACCGCTGGTTCAGCTCCTACCTGGCCTCCGTCGCGTTCTTCGACCGCAACACGCTGGGCGTGCGCGGCAGGGCCGTCACGATGAACCGCCTGCTGCTGGCTGACGTCTACCGCTATGTTGAGAACGTCATTTCGACCCTCCTCATGGCCGACCGTCGCATCGGCGGCAACGACAAGATAAACGACAAGCTGATGCTGTTCGACGAGATGACCATGGCGCAGATGATGGCCGGTTTCCCGGGCCTCATAGGCATCCCGTATCAGCTCATCCCGATGTTCCTGGTCTCCGAGCTCGACCAGCTCATCTGCATCCCGTATATCGACGCCGTCGAGAGCTACGGCCTGCCTTCGGACACCTGCCCGGTGCCGACGAGCGAATGTGGCTGCGCCATCCTGGACGCCCTGCCGCACTGCGGCCTCGGCTTCATCTCCACCTCCACCCCCTGCGACGGCTCCGACATGGCCACGAGCTACCAGGACCGCCGCTTCAAGCTGCCGACCTTCCCGCTCACGCTGCCCGTGCGCTACGACGACGAGGATACCGTCGAGTGCGGCGCGCAGGATATGCTGCACTGCATCAAGTGGGTCGAGGAGATCACCGGTGAGAAGTGGGATTGGGAGCACTACTTCACCGTCATCCGCCGCTTCAACGAGCAGACGAAGATGGAGATGGAGAAGTGGGAAATGAACTCCACCCCGTATCCGCAGCTCATCGGTCCCTGCTACGAGCTCTTCCGCAAGTGGAACTACGAGATGGACGGCGGCCTGGAGCCGAGCGTCATGAAGACCTTCTACAAGGTCCGCAAGCTGATGTTCCAGTCCTACGAGGAGAAGTGCAACCCCTACCGCCACCCGATGAAGTACCGCGCCGTTGTGTGGAGCTGCCCGGCCCACTACTACGCGAACTTCTCGAACTGGCTGGCCAACGCCTGGGGCATCGGCGTCCTGGTAGAGATGGAGAGCCTGAACTTCACCAAGGAGCTCAACACCACGGACAAGGACGAGGCCATCCGCGACCTCGCCAGGCTGTACGAGCGCATGGTCATGCGCAAGCACACCAACGGCGGCTACGTCCACGTGCTTGACGAGCTCTGGAAGGTCTGCGAGCAGTTCAACGCCAACTTCATCATCATGTACCAGCATGTCTGCTGTAAGACCATGGCGGGCCTGCAGGGCCTGTTCGACGAGCAGGCGCGTGAGCGCGGCCTGCACCTCATCTGGGTCGAGCACGACCTCATGGACCCGCGTACCGTCTCCCGCCGCGACATGCGCGCCAAGGTCACGAACTACATGCGCGCCATCATTCAGGCGGAGCCCACGGACGAGAGCCTCATCGAGTTCGAGGACGACATCACCTGGTAAGTCTTTTGTAATAAAATAAAAAGATTATTAGGAGGAAGATTATATAATGAAGTACTACGGAGGATGCGACGTCGGCTCCACTTATACGAAGGCGGTAATACTTGACGAGACCGGCAAGATGGTAGCGGATACGACGATAAGGAGCAAGATAAACTCCGAGCAGAGCGCGATAATGGCGATGAACGAGGTCATAGCGAAGGTACCGGAGCTGAACACGTCGAAGGACCTGGCGTACCTCATCGGCACGGGCTACGGCCGGAACAAGGTGCCGTTTGCGGATGAGAACATCTCGGAGATAAGCTGCCACGCGATGGGCGTCCACGTGACGGACCCGAACGTGCGCGCGATAATCGACATCGGCGGCCAGGACGTGAAGGGCATCAGCATCGACACGGACGGCACGGTGAAGAACTTCGCTATGAACGACAAGTGCTCGGCGGGCACGGGCCGCTTTTTCGAGGCGATGGCGAATGCGTTCGAGCTGAGCCTGCCTGACTTCTCGAACCTGAGCCTGACGGCGAAGAACGTCATCCCCATCACGGCACAGTGCACGGTTTTCGCCGAGAGCGAGGTCATCACTCTGGTGGGCGAGGGCAAGCCGATGGACGAGATCGCGGCGGGCATCGAGATGGCGGTCGCGAAGAGGTGCTTCGTCATGGCGAAGAAGGCGGGCGCGACTGACAGCATCACGCTGACTGGCGGCTGCGCGAAGAACGAGGGCCTGAAGGTGGCGATAGAGCACGTGCTGAAGCTGAAGGTCATCAACCTGAAGACCGACCCGCAGCTGATGGGCGCTCTGGGCGCGGCGGAGTACGCCCGCCAGAAAGGCATAGCCAAGGGCGCGTAAAGAGTAAACCGTGGGGCCGGGACGCCTTGGCGTCCCGGCCCTTGCTTTTTGCAGACAAAGTGCGCTGCCCGTGTTATAATGACGAGGAGGGGGGAGACACATGGACTACGTTGCACGGCTGGCCTCGCCGGTGGGAGAGCTCACGCTGGCTTCGGATGGGGAGGTGCTGACTGGGCTCTGGATAGCCGGGCAGAAATACCACTCCTCCGGCCTTGGCCTGGAGTCACGAGAGGCGAGACTGCCTGTGTTCGAGGCCGCAGCGGATTGGCTGGAGCGTTATTTTTCCGGAAAATGCCCGGAGCCCGACGAGCTCCCGCTGGCGCCGCGCGGCAGCGATTTCCGCCGGAGCGTTTGGCGCCTGCTGCTGGAGATACCAAGCGGCGAAGTCAGGAGCTACGGCGAAATAGCCCGCAGCCTCGGCGCAAGCGCGCGTGCCGTTGGCGGCGCGGTGGGGCATAACCCCATCTCCATAATCATCCCCTGCCACCGCGTAGTGGGCTCCGACGGCAGCCTCACCGGCTACGCTGCGGGCCTCGATGTGAAGCTCCAGCTGCTCCGCCGGGAGGGCGTGAAGCTCCGGCAGGGACCTGGCGGCTGGTATATAGCGTAAAAAGGACGGGCCTCTTAGCCCGCCCTTTTTATCTCTGGTCGCTTATCGTTGCGCTGCTGTTGCTTGCCTCCAGGGCTGAGAGAGGGTCGTAGGGCGCGCCGGAGACCGTCCCGGCGAGCAGCGCGATGTCCACAGCGTTGGAGAAAGGGAACAACAGGCGCTTGCAGCAGTATTTCGGCCCCGGCAGAGCCCCGGATGGTCAGGCCGGGCTTCGTGAGCGCCAGCTGTTGAGTTATTGGGTATGTGCCGCGCATGACGTGTATGACCCCGTCCGGCTCCACCGCCGCCAGTGCCTCGGCTATAGTCTGATAGGGCGCCGCCTGGCTCCCATCCCCGCCCGGCGCCGCGTCTGCCCGGACGTAGAGGTCATAGGGGTTTGGCTGAATACTGCCTGTCGGGCCTGTAGGTCCGGTAGGCCCGGTCGGACCTGCAGGTCCGGTGGGACCTGCGGCTCCATCCGCCCCGGCGGGTCCTGGAGGGCCGGGAACAGCGCAAATTTGGCAGCACGGCACGCAGCAGTCCTCCCGGCAATTATAACGCTTCATAGAACCCGCCCTCCCATTTTTAGCCTTGCGTCATTCTATGCCGCCGCAAATGCAAAAGTGAAGAGGGCAGTAAAAGTTAAAATCGGCAGGCACTGTTAAGTGCCTGCCGATTTATGGCAAATGACCCTAATTGTGATACAAATGAACCCCCTTTTGCGTTAGGGGGTTCACTTTGCGCCAAGGGGGTTCACCGATTCCTGAGGCCGGTGTTCTCCGAGCCGCGCACTTCCTCGTGATAAAAGTAATCCACGATGACCGGATGCCCCGGCTCTGCCCGGCCGTAGGGGAGTTCGTTGTCCACAAAGGGACAATCATATTCTCTCGCAAGGCGCTCTGCCCGCTCCTCCAACTCCCGGAAATAGCCCCTGTCTCCTCTGGTATAGATGGCGTTGTACAGCGGCATGAGGTCAGGGTATTTCTCCTGAATATAGGCCAGGATGTCTTTTTTGAAGCCGCCCCGCAAATTCAGATTTTCCAGCCACACCAGGTCGCACTGGTCTTTCACCCGGTGGAAGATGGCCTCGAAATCCGTGATACCGGGAAAAACCGGAGCGATAAAGCACACGGTGCGGATGCCTGCATCATAGACCTGCTTCATGGCGTCCAACCGCCGCTGGATGCTGACGGCATTGTCCATGTCATTTTTGAAACCCTCATCCAGCGTGTTAATCGACCAGGAAACAGTGACTTTTCCCATCTCTTTCAGCAAGTCGATGTCCCGCACCACCAAGTCGGATTTGGTACAGATCAGAATCTCCGCGCCGCTGCCTTTCAGCTGCTCCAACAGCCTGCGGGTATTGCCGAACTGCTCCTCCTGAGGCAGGTATCCGTCTGTCACCGAGCCGATGACTACACGCTGCCCGGCATACTTCCGGGGATTTTTAATGGCAGGCCAGTGTTTCACATCCAGAAAGGTGCCCCATGGTTCGGTATGCCCGGTAAATCGCTTCATAAACGAGGCGTAGCAGTACTTACAGCCGTGGGTGCAGCCTACATAGGGGTTCACCGAATAGCCGCCCACTGGAAGGGTGGATTTGGTCATGATGTTTTTCGTTTCCACATCCCGGATCAGGACACCGCTTTCCACTATTTCCGCCATGCTTTCTGTTCCTCCAATACCCGGCAGAAGGCCGGGGGCAGCTCTTGTGTCATGCTTTCCTCGCCAATGATAGGAAGCAGATCTTCCTTCATGAACACAGGAGTACCAAGTGCGTGAGCCTGATGAGTCAAATTCCACACCCACTCCGGTTTGGAGACGGCCTTGCCCTTCCTGCGTCCAGTCTCAGTACCAATGACGATCCATTCGATGCCAGTGAGGTCTACTGTACCGATGTTGTCAAACATGGGTTCAAAGGTCACATGGTAATGCCCGCCGCGGATGTGCTCCCGTAAAGTCTGGATGCGGCCTTTCTCCCTGCTGGAAGTCACAGTCACGCCGAACCAGGCATTGTCTAATGGGGTGGAAAAGACGATGTCCTCCGGCCGCTTGGTCAAGAACAGATACTGGTGCTGTGGATTTTCAGCCATTTTGGAAAATACCTGATCTCGCCACTCTGTCTGCCAGTGGGCAAAATCGCTCATGCCGGTGAGCAGGAAATTTTGAGGACGCTTCTTCTCCATCAGCCGCAGCTTACCTGGGAAGAACTCCGGCTTTTCAAAGTCGTCGATCATGTGGAACCGGCGGACATTGTTTCTGGCGTAGCAGTAGCTGCAGCCAATGGGACAGCCGATCACCAGATTCATATTCTGAATACAGTCCTTGATGCAGATGGCCACCGCTGACGCCTCCTTCCTGCTTTAAGATTCAACCTTCTGCCGCAGATGCGACCTTTCCAAAGCCGTTCCAAGCATACAGACCTTTCTTGTCCTCATCGCCCAGGAACTTGTCCACCTGGCAGATGTGCAGGATGTGGTCGCCCACCTCCACGGACTGCTGCAGGGTCGCCGCCATAGCCAGCCGGGTGTCCGCTGGAATCTGAATGTCGCTGCCGTCTACCGACTTCATTTCGATGTGATTTTCGGCCACCTTGTTTAACTTGGCGCCGGTGGAGGTGCCGCAGGCCATCACTGCGCCAGCCAGACTTTCACCGGGGACCGTGACGATGACTTTTCCAGTCTCCCGCACACGCTTGCCGGTGTGGGACTGCTTTCCGGCGGCGAATCCCACCATCGGCGGGTTGAAAGAGAGATAGGAGACAAAGCAGATGGGGGCCAGGTTGGTGGTGCCATCTTCATTCAAAGAACAGATCAAAGTCAGCGGATTGGGGGAAGAATAGACAGTGGCCTCCATAATGTTCAGTTCTCTCATCGTGTTTCATCCTTTCAGAGTGATTTGGAGATTGACATATCCGGCTTCTGCTGGTACAATTATTATACTTGATTGTCATAATAAATCAAGTACGCAAATTGTTTGTACCTGGTATCAAAAACAATACCTGTCTAAAGTGGGGAATCAACAATGACTTACGAGGAATTCAAAGAAAAGGTAAGCAACGTCATTCTTACGGAGAGTGGCAATTGCCCTGTTATGCCGGTGGTGCAGATGCTGCAGGGTAAGTGGAAGCTCCAGATCCTCTATGAGCTGTGCATCAAGTCTCCCATGCGGTTTGGCGAACTCAAAAAGCTGCTCAAGCCCATCACCAATACGGCGCTAACCAATGCGCTCAAAGAATTGGAAAAGGATGAACTGGTGCAGCGCATTCAATATAATGAGATGCCGCTGCGGGTGGAGTATTCCCTCACAGAGAAAGGGCAGGACTTATTGCCAGTGTTTTATGCTATTTCACAGTGGGGGATGAAATACATTCCATAATAGTAAAGGGGACGGAAACCTTCCGCCCCCTTTTTTAATAAAATTGATTCTTATTCAAGCATCTCATGCCCCGTCTGGAATTTGAATGTCAGCTGTCCGTCCCGGTGGACGGTTACGGTATCGATGACCGTGAGCCAAAGCCGGTCATCAAACTCCGTGAGGGACTCTCCGTACTCCGCCAGTTCGAACATAAAGCCGCCAATGTCCTCGGCCTTGGCTTCCCGCTGGGCCTTTTCCGCCTGGAGCTTCTCCAACTTGGCCTTGGCGGTTTCGTACCGTTCTGCCAGGCCGTTGTACCGTTCCAGGTAAGTGGCCTGGTCCTGTGCCGTGGTGGAATTCTCTTCGATGCACCGCTTGGTTAGCTCGGCCACCACCTCCATTTCGGAAAGAAGCGCCGAAATCTCACTGTCCAGGGAGCCGGTGTCGGTAAGCGCCGCTTGCATGGCGCGACACTCGTCCAGCAGCCGCTCTTTGTCCGAAACCAGCGTATTGAAGGCATCCAGGAACCGGGCCTTGATCTCCTCCTCGGTCAGGTGCGGGGTCTGACACTTTTCCTCGCCGGTGAACTTGCTGTTGCACCGCCAGATAGTGCGCCGGTATTTGTCGGTGGAATGCCAGACCTTGGAGCCGAAGTAACCGCCGCAGTCCCCGCAGACCAGCCGGGAGGAAAAGATGCTGTTGCCGCTGTAACTGCGTCCGATGGCTTTCCTGCGCTCCAGCTCTCGCTGCACCAGCTTCCATTCGGCGGGATCGATGATGGCCGGGTGGCTGTTCTCCACATAGTACTGCGGCACCTCGCCCTCGTTTTTCTTCTGTTTCTTGGTGAGAAAATCCACCGTGAACGCCTTTTGCAGAAGGGCGTCACCCTTATACTTCTCGTTTTTCAGAATGCTCTCCACCGTGCTCGCCGCCCAGCGTTTCTTCCCAGCGGGGGTGGGTATCCCCTCCCTGGTGAGAAGTCCTGCGATTGAACCGGTGGTCTTTCCGCTGAGGAACAGACTGTAAATTCAGCGGACGGTTTCCGCTTCCTCCGGCACGATTTCCGGCAGACCGTTGTCGCCCTTCCGATAGCCCAGGAAGTGGCTATACGGCAGGCTGACCTTTCCATCGGCGAAACGCTTTCTCTGGCCCCAGGTGACGTTCTCCGAAATGGAGCGGCTCTCCTCCTGCGCCAGAGAGGACATGATGGTGATAAGCAGTTCGCCCTTGCTGTCCAGGGTGTAGATATTTTCCTTTTCAAAATAGACCTCCACGCCCTTCTCCTTCAGCTTGCGGACGGTCACCAGGCTGTCTACGGTGTTCCGGGCAAACCGGCTGACGGATTTCGTCACGATGAGGTCGATTTTCCCATCGAGCGCATCCCGCACCATCTGGTTGAAACCCTCGCGCTTTTTGGTGTTCACCGCTGAAATGCCTTCATCGGTGTAGACCCTTACGAACTCCCATTCCGGCTTGGACTGTATGAAGCGGGTGTAGTAGTCCACCTGGGCTTCGTAGCTGGTGAGCTGTTCCTCGCTGGAGGTGGAGACGCGGGCATAGGCCGCTACCCGCCGGCGCACCACAGCGTTACGCGCCAGGTGTGTGATGGGCTGAATGGTGGGCGGGATGACCGTTACGGCTCTTGCCATTTTTCACCCCTCCTTTGCGCCAGCGCCCGCTGCCGGGCGATTTCCTTCATCTCCGGCGTCCAGCTCTTGGCCCTGGATATGTGTTCCCAATGCCGCTCTGCCGTGGAGCCGTCTTTGAAATGGAACACCAGGGTCTTGTCCGGGAGGGCATCGATGCCTTTGACCCTTTCCAGGAAGACTCCCTCATCGAACTGTGCAAGGCCGAGTACCTGGGCGGCAAGGTCGTAAAGCAGCTTCTCCGGAATCTGGGATGTGCCGCAGGAAGGCAGATCTGTCTGCACCGCAGTTGGGCAGTTCCAGAAATGTCGCTTCCCACCGGTGCATCGCTTGTAGTTGCGACCGCACACCGTGCAGGTAATCATGCTGGTAAAAGCGGACTTTTTCCACGGCGCCCGAACCGGTGTGCTTTCCCTGAGCTTGACCAGCAGCCGCTGAGCCGCATCAAAGGTAGACTGGTCAATGATGGCTTCGTGCGTGCCCTCCGCATAGTATTGGGGCAGTTCGCCACGGTTCGGGATTTCCTTTTTCTCCAAGTGGTTATTGCGATACTGTTTTTGCAGAAGCGCATTGCCCAGGTATTTTTCGTTGGACAGCATCTCCCGGATGCGCATGGCGTTCCACTTGCCACCCAGAACACCAGTGACCCCTCGCCGGTTTAAGTCAGCAGCCAGACTGGATAGGGACTCTCCTTCCAAAGCTCTGCGGAATACCTCCCGCACCACTTCCGCCTTTTCCGGGTCAACCGCAACTTGCCCTTTTTCAATTTTGTAACCGAACAGGAATCTCAGGTTCACCAGCTCGCCGCGCTCAAAGCCGTGACGAATCCGCCACTTCTGATTCTCGCTGGCGGATCGGCTTTCTTCCTGTGCGTAGGAAGCCAGGATGGTCATCATCAGTTCTCCGTCTGCGCTCATGGTGTGGATGTTCTGTTCCTCGAAATAGATGTCAACCCCCAGGGCTTTCAGCTCCCGGACGGTTTCAAGCAGGGTCACCGTGTTCCGCGCAAAGCGGGAGATGGACTTCGTGATGACCATGTCGATATTTCCGGCGTGGCACTCAGTCAGCAGACTTTGAAACCCGTCCCGGCTGTCCTTGGTACCGGTAAACGCTTCATCGGCATAGACCCCGCAGTAGAGCCAGCCGGCGTGCTTCTGAATCAGTGCACTGTAGTAGCTCACCTGTGCGGACAAAGAATGCAGCATGGCATCCTTGCCGGAGGAAACTCTGGCGTAGGCCGCGACCCGCTTTAAACTGGGCCGCATGGGTGCAGGGAATGAAATTTGTTGAATGGTTCTCGCCATTCCGTCACCTCCTTGTCCAGTGCATATTACCTCTAAAAGATCCTGTTATCCAGCGATTTCGGCGATTCAAAGTGGAATATACTACACGAAGATATCTCGTGCTTTTTGGCGATAATTGTATCAATTTTGCGGTAGTCATCCTCGCTGATAATGCCCTGCCGAAGCATATTCCTGGCAAGGCTCATGGCGGTCTGGTAGGCAGTCAGCCGCTGGTACAGCTCATCCATCGGCGTTCACCACCTTTGTCCGCGCTGCGGCATAACAGGCGCGGGAACAGTAACGGCGATCTCTCGCGCCACTTTGAAATGTGCGCCCACAATAGGCGCAGGTGAAATTGTGGAGTGTCCGCTTCCCGCCCTTGTCCGGGTGAGCATTCCACCAGGAGATACGGCACGAGTCGGAGCAGAACCGCTTATGTTTACGGTGCGGTGTTTGGGTGATAGGCTTCCCGCACATCTCGCAGAAGTCTGGAATAGCGGCGGCATCCTCATTGGCGGGATGGCGGCGGAGATAGGTTTTGACACTATTGACCGGCAGGTCGAGAGCTGCGGCGATTTTCTTGTACCCCAGCCCGTCCCGCCTGAGTTTACAGATTTTGAGCTTTTCGGTTTCTGTCATAACTTGCCCCTTTCCGAGAAGCCCTGGACGCTCCTCACCATATGGCCACGGGAAAGGGTAAATATGAGGGGAATAAAAAAATAAAGGGGTGCAGCCACGAATAACATGACTGCACCCCTTCGGCTGGGCAGATATTCAGTTGGGGATCTTTAGCTTCTGACCACTGTAGATGGTGTCGCTGTCAAGGCCGTTGAGTGCCTTGATCCCCTTGTAGCGGGTGCCGCTGCCCAGGTACTTCTCGGCGATGCTCCAGAGGGTGTCGCCCTTGACCACGGTGTGGACGCGGTAGGTCACCGCCGCGCTTTCCGCCGGAGCCAGGTCGGAGACCCGCACCGGTGACATGATGGCGTTGGTGCCGCTCTCGTTCTTGTTGATGACCGCACGGTCTCCGGACACTTCACAGACATACCACTGCTGTTTCTTGACCCAGGCGGGGATGGTCTGTCCGCCGTAATACTTCGTCCCGGTGATGGTTACCAGATCGCCAGCCTTGATGCCGTCACTGGGCTGAACCGGCTCCACAGGGGTATCCGGCTCAGAGCCACCCAGCTTGTCCTTGACTGCCGCACGGAAGGTGTCCATGTTCTTCCCGTGCTTCGGCCACCAGTGAAGAACATCCCCGTGGTTGGATGCGATGCCCAGGTCACAGCCCTCGCAGTGGCAGATGATATCCTGCTCTGTCAGGCCATAGAGTCCGCAGAGATACACGCAGAGGTCCACCGCTTCATGATAGACCTTGTTCAGATAATCGGCGTCCGTGAGATCGTCCTCGCAGATCTCGAAGGAGATGTGGGTGTCATTGGCGGAACCGCCGGCGTGCCAACCACGGTGATCCCACGGCAGGGTCTGGTAGGTGGCCACCGTTCCATCGGCCAGCTTGCCGATGAAGGCATGGACGCAGACCTCCCGGTCCATGGGCTGGTTCCAATGGTTGTTGTACTGGTTCTTCCCCAGCAGACCGTCATCCGGCCCCACATAACGCTTGAGCCAGGGGTTGTTGGCACCGGTGGAGTGTACCATGATGCCCTTGGGGGTGATCCGGCGTCCCGCCTTGTAGCAGGCGTTGTTGGTGAAAATCAGCTTATGCAGATTCATTGTCGTTTCCTCCTTTGTCATGCAGTTGTTCCAGCACGTCCTTCAGCTTCTCCGGGATGGGAAGACCCAGGTGCCCGGCGTTCTCCAGGAAAGAGATGCCCTCATTGGACAGGTAGAAGAAGATCACCGCCGTGCGCAGGGCGCCGCCCTCTCCCAGCACATACACGTCCACCAGGTTGCCAATGCCCACCAGCACAAAGATGAGTACCTTCCGGCAGATACCCTTGAAGCCCACGGCGCTGGACAGCTTCTTGTCCGCAATGGTGCACATCACGCCGGTGACGTAGTCCACCAGCACGAAGGCGATCAGCGCGTAGAGAAAACCGTCCACACCGCCCAGGTACCACCCCAGGAAGCCGCCCAGGGCAGAAAAGGCAACCTGGATGCCGACCCAGATCGATTTCATAGTCTCGTCCTCCTTTGTTTTTAATATGGAAAAACGCCCCCAGCGGGAGCGCCTTTGTCCTCATGTCAGCCATTCCGGTTTTTCCGGGATGGTTTGTGTGTTGGTGCCGTCCAGCCATGCCTGGTACCAGGTTTTTAGTTCCGAGAGCTGTTCCTCCGAGAGGGTATCGTACCAAAGCTGCCCTCGGTTGATGACGGGAAAGCACTCTGTCTGCCGCCGCTGACGGTATGCGGACTTCGCCGTCTCAGCCTGTTCCTCAGCGGCCTGCGCGTCATCGAAGACCAGGACGCCGTCCTGCACCCGGTAGGCGGTGAAGCACTCCTCAAAATGAGAGAGGTCGGCAGGTTCGGCCGCTTCCACAGCGTCCAGCAGATCCCCCTCAAAAGCGTAGCTCACCACATAGCCCTGTTCGTTCAGCAATACTTTCATTGACGCCACCTCAGTTGACCCCGAATACACGGTTGATCTGCCCGTTACCGTTGCCCATGGAGAGCGTCACCAGGGAGCCGGAATAGGACAGGTTGAAGGATTTGTAGTTGGACTCGTCCGCGATCTGGAATGAGACAGCGGAGGTAGTCAGCATGATCTTCGGCACCACCAGGGACGCACGGGACGCCGAGCTGTTGGGCCGGCCTATGAACACATAGAAGTTGTAGTTCCCGTAGTTGAAGGTGATGCTCCCGCTGGTCAGCGTTCCGTTGTAGAGGGATGTGGCGCTAATGCCCAGGTTTGTCCGAGCAGCGGCCGCTGTCTTGGCTCCGGTGCCGCCGTAGGCAATCGCCAGGGCGTTGGTCAGCGAGATGGACGTCCAGGAATTTCGGTCATACGCCATTTTGACCGCATAGGGTGTCGCCGCCAGCGAACCGCTGGTAGAGTTCAGGCTGTTGGACAGCATGGTAATGCCGTATCGGGCGGTGGTAGCCGGGAGACAGTTCAGTGCGATCCACCATGTCCCGTTATACACAAAATGCACCATCTGGTTGGCTGTCCACATATTTGCGTTGACGTAGTATCCGTTCGTGCCGCAGATGGCGATGGCCCCGGTCCCGTTCACATTCATGGACGGGGATGTTGCGGTGTTGGCATAGGTGAACTGCACCGCCAGCAGCGCCCCCTTCTCCAGCCTGAACTCATCGCAGGTGACCACCTTCGTCTGTGTGGCGGCGGCGGTTTCGCAGACGCCGAAGTAGGGCTTGTCAAAGGTGTAGTCGATGTCATCCGGGATCAGCGTCCCCTCAACGCGTGTGTCTCCCACCACATGGAGCGCCGCCTCCGGGCTTGGGGTATTGATACCCACCATCTTTTTGCGAAGCGCCACCAGGGGCGTGCCCTGGGAGACAACGAAATACAGATCCAGCGAGGTCAGCGAGTTCAGCTGGTCACGGATCTGCAGGTGGAAGTCATAGGACGATTCGGAATCAAGGTTGCACAGCTCCAGATTGGAAAAGGAGAAGCTGGAACTGGTGGCGGTCACCGAGCCGAGGATGCTGGTGTAGCTGTTGTACGAGGACGCGCTGGTGAGCTTATAGCGGTACCGGGCATAGAGAAGGCTGTTCTTCTGCGTCCCATCCACCGTGATGGGCGAAATGCTGCCGTTGAACACGAGCTGCATCTCGGTCTCGATGTCGTTGGTGCGCCGCAGGGACACGGAGCTTACCCTGGGTTTCGAGTACGGCACCACGGTGACGCTCTGGGTAACGGAAGCGGTGTATCCCCGCGAGTCCGTCACCGTCAAGGTGATGTCCCGTGTGCCAGAGGTGCCGATGGTCCCCAGGGAGAGGGCCGCGCCCGTTGTGTTGGATTTCGTCACGCCGCTGCACACCGCCGAGTAGGACACGATGGAAGCGCCGTTCCTCGCCGTGGCGGTTCCGGGGGTGACTGTCAGCCGGGAGTAGTCCTGGATGAGCACCTGGTTGTTGTCCGTGATGGCGGTGGTGGTCGAGTAGCTGTCGGCGAAGGTGAAGCCGGAAAGGCTCGGTCCCGAATTTGCCTGTGAGGTTCGGATGGTGCAAGTGCAGGTGGACGCGCTGCCGATCTGGGTGCTTCCGCTCTTGGTCACCAGCTCGATGGTGGCGGTGAAGGACTTGACGCTGGCCATGGCGTTCAGCAGCGTTGTCCGCTCCGAAGCGGTCAGGGTGATGGTGCGGGAGGCAGTTCCCGCAGACCAGACGCGCCCCGCCAGAGACAGGTAGGTTGTGGAGCCGTTCTTGATGGTGATGTAGTTGGTGTAGGCGGCGTTGTACACCGTCACCCGCAGGGAAAGGCTGATGGAAGCGGCGTCCGCCGAAAAACTGCCGCAGCTCAAAAGCACCGCGCCGCCCAAGGTCTTGACGGTGATCGTACCCGATTTGCCGTAGACCTGGTTGCTTTTCTTCCTCGCCAGCGCCCGAACATAGTAGGTGGTGTTCGGCGAGAGGTTGGACAGCGTGATACTGGCTGAAGTACCTGCTGTAGAAGAGAAAAGGGTGCTGCTGCCTCCATTGTCCAGGCTGTAAAACCACTGATCCGCTGTTGCGGAGGATGCGGCGGAAATTCTGAAACCGTTTGCCGTGATATTGGAAACGGTACAGGATACCGTGGGAGGCGTTCGGTCGATGCTGTTCAGGGTCACGGTGGTGGAAGCCGTAATGGTTCCAACAGATACGCCGGAGTAGGTGCCGGAAAACCGCCAGGATGCGGACAGCGCCACCCCGGATTTCGTTCCGTCCGCGTTGTGGCTGACCCGCACGGTTTTGGTCTTCAGCAGCTTCTTTTTCCATCCGCTGGAGTAGTCATCAATGGCGGGCGCGGTATAGGTATCGCTGACGCCGTTGATGGAAATCGTGGAGTCGCTTCGAGCGCCCACTTCGAGGGTATAGTAGGAAAGATACACTTTCAGAGTGACATCGGTATAGTTGCCGGTCACGCTCTGCACACCGCTCCACTCGCAGTACAGGCCGAAGCTGGAAACGGGATAATTCTGAAACGTGCCGCTGAGCGCCATTGCTCCACCTCCTTAGTCCAGAATCACGATGTTCAGCCCCTCGGACGCTGTGGCCATGGGGACGAACTTCGTCTTGCCCACCGTGAGTTCACCGTCCACGGTGGTTTTCTTTGTGATGGTCTCATCCTTGTTCAGGGAGAAAACCTTTTCCTCGTTGTAGTAGCCGGAAAACTCCGTGTTGTTGATGACCGTCCGCTGGGCGGAGTCCGCATTGGACACTTCGATGCCCCGGCGGTCAATCTTTACCTCGGCGGTGTAAATCTCATTGGGAGCCGGCGTCCATTTGTGAAGAGACGCCCCTTCCGTCAGCATGATGTCCGAAACGAACAGGCTGGCATCGCGGGAATAAATTTTGATGGTGATGACGCTGTCCTGCACGTCCGGGAGTAGGGCGGTGTATTCCGTCCACTCAAAGGACTCCGAGGTGTTGAACAGGTCGATTTCCGTATCGCCGTTAATGATGGCCCGGACATAGGCGTTGTAGGTGGAGGTTTTCTTGGCCTTGACTGTCAGCCGGTATGCCTGACCCGGCACGATGCTGTCTACCACCTGGGTGAGCGTGCTGTAGGCGGCAAGCTGGAAGCAGGAGTTTGACACGGTGCTGTTTTTGGTTTCCGCACCCTGCTGGGCGGTGATGGTTCCGGCATAGGTCCAGTCATCGGAAAGGCCGTTTAAGCCGGCGGAGTTGCGGACAAAGTTGATGCCGCCGCTGTATTGTTCCTGCATGGTGATGGACAGCCCATCCACCGACTGCTGAAGCCGGGACATCTGCCCCTCGATGAGCCGGAGGTTTTCCTGCTCCTCCGTCAGCTCCCCGGTGATGCCCTCCACCGACTCGGTCAGGTCGGCGACATAGCTGTTCAGCCCATCGATGGACTGCTGGAACTGGCTGACCCTGCCGCTGACCTCCTCCAGGGAGTCTGTGGTGGCGTAGGCGCTGAACATGACCTCGCCGCTCTCCAAATCCCACCAGGAGGACCCGTCCTGGGACTGAATCACCCCGGCCTTGATAATGTTGGCGATCAGAGAGCCAGAGGTGATGAAGTCGGCAACGATCTGCCCATCGGCGGTGATGGCGGTTTCATAGGGGCCGTTGTAGCCATTGCTGGAAAAGCCTAACCCCTCTACATTCCACCGCCAGACGTTGACCGCGTCCTCAATGGACGGCTGGTCGAGAATCAGCAGTTCATAGGGCAGGCCTGTCGAACTGTCGGTGCGCAGCACCACATAGCCGCCGGCCTGGCCGGTAATGCGGTCGGTGGCGTTCTGGATGGCTGAATTCATGAGCGCCGGGAAATGACCGGCCTTCTCCGCCGCTTCCTCCGCGCTTACCTGCGCGTCCGAGACGTTGTTCAGCAGATTGGCCTTGCCGCTGCCCAGGGTGATGGACACATACTTCTCCGCCAGGGTGTCATAGACCGTGGTGATGACCTTTGCCTTGGCGGTGATGCCCAGGGCGGAATGCCGGATGGTCACGGTGTCGCAGAGGGACACCCGTTCCAGCACGGCGGCATATTCCGGCTGCTTCCACAGCGGCTCGAAGGAAACGGTGAGCGCGGGAACCTCCCCCCCAAGGTGGTTGTTCGCCAGATAGGTTTTCGCCTTGGCACGGAGTGCATCCTCGGTGATGGCTTCTTCCTCTCCAAAGCTGTCGGTAAAATCCCGGATGAGGGTCTTGCGCTGGGACAGCGTGGTGTCTGCGATGGGAAGCAGCACTTCGGTGAGGGTGACCACCGTTTCGCTCCCGTCCTCGGCGGAGATCACCGCATAAGGGAGCAGGTCGGTGTACACCTCGGTGATATCGCTGTCGTGCTCCAGCTCGGTGAGGTTTTTGCCGTACTCGATCACCACGCCGGTGTGCTGGCCGCGCCCCTGGTGGTGGATGACGTGGAAGTTGTCCCACTCATACTCACCGCCCCACAGATCCAGAAAGGAACCGGCCACGCCGCCCAGACAGGCGCGGACGCTCTGGGGCTTGGCCACGGAGAAGGGCTTTGCTTCGGAGTAATCTGTCTGACAGGTGAAGTTGTGGGTGGTGGCGGTGTTCTGAAACACACGCTGCATGGCAAGAGCCGGTGAAATGCTCTCGCTGGACCAAGTCAGGGCGGCGATATTTGAGAGGTCGTAGGAGAGGTGCTGGGCATACACCGTTACCACGCCATCGATAGGCGTGGTGATGCGGTAGATGCGGAAGGCCTGGTCGTCGGCGGTATCGTTGGGCTTGGCCTTGATGATTCGCTCCGAGAAAAGCTCCCCATAGTTTCTGCCGGTCACGGGATATTGGAGCACCAGCTCGTAGGCGCCGTTTCGCTCCTCGGTCACCTCACAGGAGATGCAGTCTGCCAGCACGCCGATGCCGAAGGTGGAAAAATCCACCGCATTTGCTTTGAAGAGAACCGGAATCATAGCGTCACCCACCTCGGCTGTACCACCAGGCTGGTCACCGTTCCCACCCAAGAGATGGTGTTGACGCCGGGCTGGAGCTTGGGAAATCCGTTCCCGCTGACCTTGTCGTTCATGGGGGTCGTGCCGGAGTAAAAGTTCATCTGCTCACTGTCGCAGACGATGCTCCCGTCCAGCCCGGTAAAGACCCAACTCTTATTCTGGCCGCCGCCCTGGATGGTCAGAGTCACTGTCCCCTCCCCGGTGAGGGTGAGGATGGGCAGAGACTCAAAGCTCTCCGGGTTGGTCACCGTGGAGCCGGACTGCGTGAGGGTAACAGGTTCGGTTCCGTCCACACTGTAGCGGAAGGGTTGGCAGGAGAAGCTGACGGTGAACACGCCGATGCGGTTGAGCTGATCCTCGATGTCCAGACTCCCGGAATACACCGCTTTCCGGGTATAGAGGGTATCGTAGCTGTCGGACAGTGTGTGATAAGCGTTCTGCTCCCCATAGAGCCAAGCCTTGACCTTGGTGATTTTCTCCGCCAGTTCGGCGATGGATTTGGCGGGAAGAAACACGGAATAGGTCACTTGCACATTGGGGTAGCGACCATTGGGCAGGATAAGGTCGCCGTTTCTGCCGGGGATGGACTGGAAGGTCACATCGTACTCCGGGGCGGAAAACACATTCTTGCTCTCAATGCGAAGCCCCATGTCCAGAGAAGAAACCCCGTTATATACAAAATAGTTCAAGCGAAGATCACCCCTTTCCGCTTGGCAAACTGTCCGGCTGTTACCATGATCTCGTTGGTGAGCTGCCGGATATCCTTGTTGGTGTAGTTGTTGAAGGTGCCGATATTCAGCTGCAGGACGAAGCCACTCTTCCCGGCGCCACCGGAAACAGCGGAGGTCATGGCGTTTTCCACGCTGCCCTTTACAGAGAAATCCGTGGGCAGCGCCGTAGTCATATCCTTGGCGAGGTCCTGCATGACCCCATTGATGTCCTTGCTCATACCCTCGGCGGCTTTCACCGCCTGACCACCGTTGTCCTCAATGGAACCAGCAAGGCCCTCCACCAGCATTTCGCCCACCCAGGCCATTTCCTTGGAGGGCGAGTTGATGCCGAAGAAGTTCAGAATGCCGTCCCAGATGCCGGAAATCCAGCCGGAGACTTTATCCCAGATCCACCCGGCCAGGGACTGGATGCCCTGCCACAGGCCGCGCCCCAGGTTGGCGCCCACCTCGGCGATCTGGGAGACACCCTGGCCGAGGGCCGAAACAATCCCCGTGATGATCTGCGGAACCGCCTTCACGATCTCCACAATGATGGTCGGGAGATTCGCAATCAGGGACACCAGCAGCTCCACACCGGCCTGGATGATTTGGGGAATACTGTTGATGAGGGCGTTCACAATGCCGGTGATGATCTGTGGAATCGCCGCCACAATGGTGGTAATGATCTGGGGCAGCGCCTGGATGAGCGACACCAGCAGGTCGATGCCCGCCTGGATAATCTGCGGGATGGAGTTTAATACGGCTGTGATGATCCCTTCTATGATTTGCGGAATGGCCGCGACAATGGCGGTGATGATGTCCGGCAGAGCCGCCACCAGCGAGGTCAGAAGCTGGATGCCCGTCTCGATGATCTGGGGGATGGCATCCAGCAGGAATGTCACGATACCGTTGATGATCTCCGGCAACGCCGCGATGAGCACCGGCAGGGCGTTGAGGATGCCCTGGGCCAGTCCCGAAACCAGCTGCAGAGCCGCATCCAGGATGAGGGGCAGATTGGCGATAAGGGTCTGGCAGATCTGCACCACCATCTGCACAATGGTGGGCACCAGCTGAGGCAGTGCGGTAGCGATACCGGAAGCCAGGGTCGCCACCACCTGCATCGCCGCCTGTAAAAGCTGCGGGGCCAGCTCGGTCAGGCTGGTGACCAGCTGGAGAACGATGGATAGGGCGGCTGCAGCCAGTTGGGGCAGTGCGTTCACAATCCCGGTGACAAGGGTTGCGATGATATTCACCCCGGCTTCCAGAAGTACCGGAAGGCTGGCGAGGATGGCTTCCCCGATGACCGGCACAATGGTGGAGAGCTTCTCCATGAGAACGCTCACCAGACCGGAGATGCCCTCGGCAAAGGTCTCGGCTGCGCTGGCGGTACCGTTCAGGACTCCCTGCAGCCCCTCGCCCATGAGGGAGACGAAGGGAATCATGGCGGTGAGAACATCTGCTGCCATGGTCTTCAGTGTGGTCATGATGGGTTCCGCAATGGCACCCAGCTGTGCATAGGCATCTGTAAGAAGCGCCTGAGCGCGTTGGGCTTCCATCACATCCCCGTTGAGGGTTTTGTAGTTTTCCGCCGCCTCCTGGTACAGGCCGTTGAGGGTATCGGTAATGAGTGCTGCGCGTTCCTGCTCGGAACTGCAGCCATCCAGCGCCGACTGGAAGGCCTCCTCATTGACCCCTGCCCAGTTGAGGGCGTCCGCCAGCAGGCCGGTGATGGTGCCGGTCTTGGCGGTCTCATTGGCGGCTTCGGTCAAACCTTCGATGGGAAGGCTGCCCCCGAAGGTGGCCCAGACGCCGGCGGCGATGTCCGTCCACTGCGCCAGCTCTTCCTCGGTGGAGCAAAGCTTGGCGAGGTGGTTGACCGCTTCTACGCTGCGGTCTTCTTCGCCCAGGATGGCGTAGAAACCGGTGTAGGCTTCACCGGCCTGTTCCGCCGTAAATCCTGCGGTGGTAAAAGCTGCATCCAGTTTGGCCTGGTCTTCCCGGTATTCCCGCGTGGACTCCGCCAGGTCGAGGAAGCTCTTGGTCAGCCCGGCAAGGGCTGCTCCGGCGGCGGCAACAGCAGCACCCGCCGTGACCGCCAGACCTTTGAGGACGGAGCCGACCTTCTCCAGTTTGCCGGACGCCTTGTCGGTCTTATCGGCGGCGTCATCGATCTCATCCCCAAACTTGTCCGTCTGCTGGGCAGCATCCTGCATCTCACTGCCCATGGAGTCGATGGCCTTCTGATTCTGATCAAGCTCCCGCTCCATATTGTTCAGAGCGGCCTGCGCGTTGTTGAGCTGGATCTGCCACTGCTGGGTGCGCCGGTCGTTCTCCCCGAAGGAGGTGGAAGCGTTCTCCAACGCCTTGCGGAGAGTCTCGATTTTCTTCTTCTGGGCATCGATTTCCTTGCCCAACACCCGGTTCCGGGCGGTGAGGGCTTCCACGGAATCATCGTTTTTGTCAAACTGGGACTGAACGACCTTCATTTCAGAGCCGAGGACTTTGAAGGACTGGTTGATGTCCGCCAGCGCCTTCTTGAATTCCTTTTCGCCCTCCAGCCCGATTTTCAGGCCAAAGTTATCCGCCATCCGTGGTCACCTCCTTTAGATTCCATAGGGAATCACATCGTCAATGGTCAGCTCCCGCTTGGGTTTTTCCATGCCGAGAAACTGCTTGTGGCACTCCCATAGGTCCAGCAGCAGGCCAAAGGGCAGGAGCATAGTCTCCTCCGGGGTAAAGCCCAGCTGGGCGGTGCCGTAATAGAAAAGCCGGGTAAACAGCTCGGCGTCTGTTACCCGACTTCCACGTTTTTTGAGTCCGTCTCGCTTTCGATATTCCGCTTGGTGCCCTTGTACATGGCTTCCATGATAGCTTCCTTGTACCCCGCCAGCTCGAAGGGAGAGGTCAGCAGCTCCACGGCGTCCTGGGTCAGCGGCTCCTTTTTGTCCTCCGGATGCTGGAGGTTGTGAATCAGGACGCTCTGATTGGCCAGCAGGGTGATGAGCCAGATGATCTCATCGAGCGCCATTTCAAAGTTCTCGGACTTCATCAGCCTGTCGCCCAGGTTCTCCAATCCGCCGTAGCGTCCGGCAATCTCCTTGGTGGCGCGGGTGGTGAGCACCAGATCATACTCTTTGCCGCCAATGGTGATGGCGGCGCTTCGCTCCTTGCTCATGGGTCAGCCCTCCTTACGCAGTTTCCAACGTGCTGTAGTCCGGCTCATACACCTCTTCGTACCAGCCGGAGATGGTGGCGGGCAGCACGCCGGTATCGTCCTCGGAGACCTCCGCCTTCCAGGGGTGCTTGCCCTGACCGTCCACCTTGTTGCGGCGGGTCACGGTGCCTTCGATGGAAGGGGTGGAAAATTCAATGCTCTCACCCTTGGTGGTGAGGTTGGTGGCGGGAATGCCAAACTTTACCCGGTAGAGCCAGAAGTAGCGGTACTTGCCATTGGCCTTCTTGGCGCGAAAGCCCACGGCCACAGGGGTGCCGCCATCCTCGCTGG
>OJRG01000396.1_pt1 | contig 25326 bp, 17 predicted proteins | sample 1599121 | NCBI WGS metagenome assembly OJRG01 (sample SAMN03922528, study PRJEB24848) | human gut metagenome | isolation source: stool sample | host: Homo sapiens | place: Germany | collected 2010-05
CAGCGTCAGATGTGTATAAGAGACAGAATAATATAAGCGATGGAACATTAACTAGTAAAAATCTAAAAGAAATACTAGATACCATTATGGAAAGTGATAAAACAATAAAAGAGATTATTAAAGAGGCAGGAATAAAAAATATCACAGATGATTCAGCAATCAAAGAAATGATTAGTAAAGTAATCAGCGAAAACCCAGATAGTGTGGCAGATTATAAAGCAGGAAAAGACCGTGCTATAAAATATTTGATGGGACAAGTAATGAAAGAAAGTAAAGGTACACTAAACCCTAAAATGGCTATGGACATTTTAATAGAAGAGTTAAACAAGTAATTGAAAAAGCAATATACATAGTGTATAATTAAAATACTAGGATGTGATGATAAATGAGTTTTATAAGAAAAAATAAATTTGTAATTATAGCAATAGGAGTATTTTTAATATTAGTAGTTCTAGGCTTCCAAATAGCAACTATGTTTTTTCCAGAGGAAGGAACAGCATTATATGGAGATCGTCTAGATGGAATTGAAGAAGTAGAACTTTCCAATAGTAAATTAACAAAAATTGAATCAAATTTAAAATCAGATGGAGCAGTAAAAGAAGCAGATGTAAGTGTTGCCGGCAAGATCGTAGAAGTAATTATTACAGTGCAGGATGACACTTCTGTAGATACAGCAAAAGCATTAAATACGAAAGTATTAGATTCATTGAGTAATAAAGAGAAAAAATTTTACGATATTCAAATCTTTGTAAAAAAGGATAGCGAAGCAACTGATTTTCCTATTATCGGTTATAAGCACCACGCAAAAGATACATTCTCATGGACCAAAGATAGGGGCGCAGAATAATGAAAAAGAAACTAATTATAATTATTCCTATTATAATAGCGGTAGTCACATTTGTCTTTGTTTACCGTTATTACAATAAGGAAGATGAGACAACAACCCTAACGGTACGAGAAAAACAATGGGTGCAAGAACATGCTGATCAAACTTATGACTTCGAAGTAGTAAACAATTATCCTTTATATGGAACAAACGGAAGTGGAGTTATCTTCAGCTTCCTAGATGATTTTGAAGAAAATATTGGATTAGAATTCAATAGAATTCCATATCTAAAAGAATCTAAAACTTCAATTGACGGTTTTAGAATTAGAATATTAAATAATAATACTAAATTAACAGATAACGATTTACCATTATTTAATGATAATTATGTTGCTGTTGGAAAAACATATCAAAGAATCAATAATATCAAAGACTTTAAAAATGTCACTTTTGGTGTATTTAAAGATGATTCTAGTGATATTAGTTATTATTTAAAAAGTGGAACCAATTTATCTTTTAAGACTTATGATGAAATTGAAGATATATATAAAGCATTAGATAATGATGAAGTTGATATGGTAATCGTACCAAATATTATGTATTTAAATTACACCATTGATAATGATAAATATTCAATTAATTATTTCTTTACAGAAATGCAAAAACAAATTGTATTAACATTAAGTAAAGATAATGAAGAATTAAATAAGATTGTTACAAAATACTATAACAAATGGAGACAGACAAAGTATGTCCAAGAATATAATGATGCATATTTAGATTATTATTTAGAAGAAAATAATTTAAATGCCAAAACAAAAGCAGAATTAATTTCTAAAAACTATACATATGGATATGTCGAAAATCCTCCATATGAACAATTAGTAAATGGAAAAGTAGCAGGAATTGCTGGTGAATATGTAGATAGAGTAGCAAGACTTTCAGGAATTAACTTTAAATATAAAAAGTATGATACGGTAGAAGATTTAGAAAAAGCTATCGATAAAGGGGAAATAGATTTATATTTTGATTATTATAATTACAACAATAATAAATATAAATCAACCCTATCAACATTTATTGAACAATATGTAGTATTAGGAAAAGAAGAAGATAATCATATCGTAACTTCTTTTGAAAGTATGAAAGATGAACCTCTAGCGATGCTAGGAAATGATTCTTTATATAATTATTTTTCAAATAATGCTAGAGCAAAAATCAAAACCTACGATAATATTGATGATTTAGTAAAAGAAAGTGGTAACCGCTTAATTGTTGTGGACCGAGAAATCTATACTCATTATCAAACTACAAAATTTAAAAAATTAAAATTATTGTATAATGATACAATGATGAATGATTATAAATTTATGGTAAAGAATAATAATGAAGCATTCTATGATTTATTTAACTATATCATTAATACTAATTCTTACTATAATTACAGAAATAGTGGTATTACTAATTTACATGCGTCTATATTAGAAAACTCTACTTTAGAGCAAGTATATACAATAGTTTTAACCATTATCTTTGTACCATTAATTATTCTATTAGCTGTTTATTTAATTATAAAGAAGAAAAAACAGATTAAGAAAGTAAAAGCAAGTGATAGACACAAATATACTGATATGCTTACTTCCTTAAAAAATAGAAATTATCTAAATGCTAAAATGCCTGAATGGGAAGAATCCAAAGTATTCCCACAAGCAATAGTAATGGTAGATTTAAATAATGTTAAATACATTAATGATAATTATGGCCATGAAGAAGGAGATGACCTAATTATCAAAGCTGCTGGTGTCTTAGTAAATACACAATTAGAGAATAGTGAAATTATACGTACAGATGGTAACGAGTTTTTGATTTACCTAGTTGGTTATAGTGAAAGACAAGTTTCTACTTATGTAAAAAAACTAGGAAAAGAAATGAAAAATTTACCTCATGAATTTGGTGCTGCTATCGGTTACAGTATGATTACTGATGAAATTAAAACATTAGATGATGCTATCAATGAAGCAACATTAGAAATGATAACAGCAAAAGAAGAAATGAAGTAAAAGGGATGAAGAAATATGGAGCAAGTAACAGGATTTTTCAAAAAAGTAATTTCAATTATTACAAAACCTGAAATGAGAGTACTTCCTGGACAACTTGCTTTTTTCTTTGTCCTTTCAATTATTCCGCTAATAGCATTAATCGGTGCAATTGCTTCCAGGTTTTCAATACCAATGGAAGCATTAGATGAATATTTATTATCGGCTTTGCCAGGATCTGTAGCGGAGCTATTTACAAATGCAGTAACAAGAGATAGTATTAACTTCAATATTGTAGTATTTTTCTTTTCTGCTTTCCTTCTAGCTTCTAACGGAACACATTCAATGATTATAACTTCCAATGAAATATATAAAATAAAATCAGATAATATATTAAAAAGAAGACTAAAAGCAATAGGCATGACTTCAATTTTACTTGGAATATTTCTATTCTTGATACTCGTTCCAGTTTGCGGAGACAATATTTTTGAAATCATAAAAGAGACATCAAATAATGAAGGATTTATCAATTTTATTTATCGAGTATATCAAATTATAAAGTATCCAATTTCAATATTAGTTGTATACTTTAATATCAAATTATTATATGTATTAGCTCCTGATAAAAAGATAAGAAGTAAAACAACAACAAAAGGAGCACTATTTACAACAATTAGTTGGATTTTAGCAACAGAGATATATACCTTCTATATAGGAACCTTCTCTAGCTATGACGTATTTTATGGAAGTATTTCTAATATTGTAATTTTACTATTATGGATTTATATTTTATCGTATATATTTGTCGTAGGAATGGCAATCAATGCAGGAAATACAAAAGAAGAAGATATTGAAAGAACAGGAATGTTATTGACAAAGAAATAACATTCTTTTTCTATGAAAGATAATCCAAAGAATTGAAAAAGTATAATAATAATGCTATAATGTAATAAGCAAAGTTCGAGACGAAGATGTAAAAAGCGAGGTTGAACAATGAAGAATTTAAAGAATAGTTGGAATAGACTAATAAAGTCGTTACAAAAGAATTTAAAACGAGTAAAAGAAGAACATTTAATTAGAGAATATATAAAGAACAATATTTTATTCTTAACTTTCGTAATTACTTGTGTTATTAACTCAACAATGCTAAGATTTTTCTGTATTAATTCTACAGAAAACTATTTAGCAATTGCACCAATATTAGCGGATTTATCCATTGTAACAATCGTTGGTGGACTTGGATATTTATTAAAGCCAAAGAATCGATTTGGATACTATTTAGGGTTTAGTATTTTCTTTTCCGCAATATGTTTAATTAATTCAATATATTATACATACTATACATCTTTTGCTTCAGTTTCTATGCTATCTTTAACACAGTATGTAGGAGATGTAGGAGATGCTGTAGTAGAACAAGTAATTAATTTTAAGGACTTTTTATACATCTTAGGGCCAGTAATATTAGTACTTGTAAATACTAGATTAAAAAAGAAAAATTACTATAAAAAAGTGGAAATAAAATCAGATAGAAAGAAAAGAACTATTAAAACTGTAGCAGTTGGAGCTGTAATTGCTATTATATTTATTTTAACACTAACTCCAACAGACATGTCTAGACTAGTAAAACAATGGAATCGTGAATACATTGTTATGAAATATGGTATTTATATTTATCAAGCAAATGATGTAGTAGCATCAATTCAACCAAAAATAAATTCATTATTTGGTTATGATCAAGCAAAAAAATTGTTTAAAGATTACTTTAAGGATAAAGAAGAACATCAGGATAACAAATATACCAATATTTTTGAAGGAAAAAATGTTATTGTAATTCATGGAGAAAGTTTGCAAACCAATTTAATGAGTCTATCATTTAATGGTGAAGAAGTAACGCCAAATTTAAATAAATTAGCAGAAGAGGGAATGTTCTTTTCGAATTTTTATTCTCCAGTAAGTGTTGGAACAAGTAGTGATGCAGAATTGATGTTTAACACTTCACTTTTGCCAACTAAGAGTGGAACGGCTTTTGTGTCTTATTCGGATAGAACTTATAATGCCACTCCAAAATTATTAGGAGAAAAGGGATATTATACATTCAGTATGCATGGAAATAATGCCGACTTTTGGAATAGAAGAAATATGCATAAAAGTTTAGGATATGACCGTTTCTATAGTAAAACAGACTATAATGTAACAGAAGAAAATACAGTTGGACTTGGAATCAATGATTATGCATTTTTCGATCAATCTGTAGATAAATTGAAAAAAATTGCTAAAAAACATGATAAATGGTATGGTATGATGATGATGCTATCAAATCATACTCCATTTTCAGAGGTAGATAAATATGGAGATTTCCCAGTAGATATCAAGGAAACAGTAACTAATGAAGATGGAACAACAGAAGAAGTTACTTATCCATATATGGAAGGAACAAAATTAGGAAATTATTTTAAATCTGCTCATTATGCCGATGGAGCTATTGGAGAATTAATAGAGAGATTAGATGAGGAAGGATTACTAGAAAATACCATAGTCGTTATTTATGGAGACCATGATGCTAGACTTCCAAGAGCAGACTATAACAGACTATATAACTATGATAAGGAAACAGATTCCGTACTAGATAAAGATGATCCTAATTATAAAGAATATGATTCTTACCAATATGAATTAGGTAGAAAGGTTCCTTTAATTATTTGGAGTAAAGATATGAAAGGAACTGATTTAAATAAGGAATACACAAATGTAATGAGTATGTATGATGTAGAGCCAACCCTTGGTAATATGTTGGGGTATTCTAATGAATATGCCTTAGGACATGATATTTTTGATATTAAAGATCAAAATATTGTAGTATTCCCTAATGGAAATTGGCTAACAAATGATGTTTACTACAATAGTCAAAAAGAAGAATATTTATCATTAACAGATAAACCAGTAACAGAAGAAGAAATTAAAAAGAATAACGAATATGCAAGTAGTCTACTAGATGTTTCTAATGATATAATAATATTTGACTTGTTAAAGAAAGATCAAACAGATGAAAATAAGGTAATAGAAGCACAAGAGAAAGGGGCCTAGTCTATGAAACTAAAGAAAAAACCAAAAAGAATCCTAATTACCATCCTAGTTTTGGCTGCTATAGTGGCAATCGCTTTTGTCGGATATAACGTATTTTTTGGTAAACAAGAAGTAAAAGAAGCAAAAGTATTAAAAACAATAAAAGAATACGGGTATACATTAAAAGACAATAAAACAAAAAGATATCAAGAAATGTTTGGAGAATTAGATAAAATATTAAAGAAAGACCCAGTAGATGAAGAAGAATATGTAAAAAAAATAACAGAGATGTTTATTTATGACTTTTATAGCTTAAATGATAAAAGTACAAAAACAGATGTAGGGGGAACAGACTTTATCTATGGTAATATTCTAGAAAACTTTTTAAGTAATGCAGAAGATACCTATTATAAATATGTAGAAAGTAATATGTATAATGATAGAAAGCAAGAATTGCCTGTAGTAGACGAAATAAAAATTGATAGTGTAGAACAAACAGAGTTTGCTTATGGCGAAGAGACGGATGAAGAGGCCTATGAAGTAACAGTATCATGGACTTATACTAATAAAGAGTTTAATGACTATCAAAAAGAAGCAACATTAATCTTTATTCACGATGGTATAAAACTTTCTCTAGTAGAGCTAAAATAGAAGCATTGCTTCTATTTTCTTTTTGCTTTATAATAAAGGTAGCGATGAAAATCGCTATAGAAAGGATAGAATAAAATGATTTTAATTGAATATCCCAAATGCTCAACTTGTAAAAAAGCAAAGAAATATTTAGAAGATAATTCTATAAAATATATAGATAGAAATATAATAATGGAGACACCAACAAAAGAAGAGCTAAAAGAGTGGATAGAAAGATTCTCTTTTCCACTAGATAGACTATATAATACTAGTGGAATGAAGTATAGAGAATTAAACTTAAAAGAAAAAAGAAAAACAATGACTCTAGAGGAACAATTAGAGTTATTATCATCCGATGGGATGTTACTAAAAAGACCAATCCTAATAACAGAAAATAAAATGGTAACAGGATTTAGAGAATTAGAATGGAATAAAGTAATTGAGGAGGAAAGAAAATGAAAGAATTAGTTTTAAAAAAATGTATGAAATGTAATGCTTTAGTAAAGGTATTAGAAGATTGTAAAGATGAAAGTTGTGGAATTGTTTGCTGTGGCGAACCAATGAAAGAAGTAAAAGCAAATAGTACAGATGCAGCATTTGAAAAACATGTGCCAACATATGAAAAAGAAGGAGAAAATATTCATATAAAAGTAAACCATGTAATGGAAGAAGAGCACTATATTGAATGGATTTTAGTAAAAATGGAAAAAGAAAATAGAGAAGTATTACTAAAGCCAGGAGATACACCAGAAATGATAGTACCATATGAAAAAGGAGCTTTAATCTATGCTTACTGCAATAAGCATGGTTTGTGGAAAACGGAGGTAGAATAATGAGTTTAGAAGCCTTAAACAACCTTAGCTATGGAATGTATATTGTCACTACAAAGCAAAACAATAAAAATGTAGGTTGTTTCATTAATACAGCAATGCAAATCACTTCAAAAAATCCTATCATAGCAATTAGCTTAAATAAAGAAAATTATACAAATCAAGTACTAAAAGAAACAAGAAAGTGTGCGATATCTGTATTAACAGAAAAAGCAAGTCAAGAATTAATATCTAAATTTGGATTTTTTTCATCAAGAGAAATTAATAAGTTTGAAGATAGAAATTTTCAATATGTAGAAGAACTACCAGTAATTTTAGAAGATACATGTAGTTATATCATAGGAGAAGTAATAAGAGTAATAGATGTAGAAACTCACGATATATTCTTAATTCGTGTATTACAAGCAGAAAATGTATTAGATGATACACCAATGACATATAGATTTTACCATGAAAATTTAAAGGGAAAGGCTCCAAAGAAAGCACCAACTTATCAAGAAGAAAAAGTAGAAAATAAGGGTAATAAATACCAATGTGCTATCTGCGGATATATTTATGATGACAGTAAAGAAGATATTAAGTTCGAAGATTTACCAGATGATTGGACCTGTCCAATGTGTGGAGTAGGAAAAGATAAGTTTATAAAGTTATAAGAGGTAAAAATGATAAAACCAGAAGAAGTAATGAAGACAATGGATGAAATATCGTATGGCTGGTTAGATATTTATGATAAGAAGCACATAAATACCATAGATAAACTAACAGAGCTATATAGAGTATCTTCTCCAGAAGAGGTGTTGAAAAATAAAATAGGTATCTGCTTTGACCAAGTAGAGTTAGAAAGAAAACTATTTGAATTAGAGTATGAAACAAAATCATATGCAATATTTACAAGTCTAATAGCTCATAGCTTTTTAATATTACATAACGATGAAACCTATATCTATTTTGAGCATTCATCACCTATGAGTAAAGGAATTTATTACTTTTCTACAGAAGAAGAAGCTATAGCTGATGCTACAAGAAGATTTAGAGAAAATCATCATATTAAAGACAGCAAAAAAGTCGAATTAATATCATATCCACCTCTGGAGCAAGGAACTACATTTTCAGAAATCAAAGATATTGTATATAAAGAAAAAGAAAAAAGAGAAGGCAATAAAATATAACCTTCTTTTTTTGTATAAAAAAAGCAAGCATTTCAGCTTGCTTAAATATATTATACGTTTGGTACAGTGCCATTATCGGACCCACTGTTTTCAGAACCATTACCATCACCAGTATTTCCACCATCGCTACCAGATCCGGAACCTCCAGATCCTGATCCGCCAGAGCCAGTATTTTCACCGCCACCAGTACCAGAACCACCACCTGTATTAGATTCAGGAGGTTTAGTAGTAGTATTATCATCATCACTAGGAAGGTCTTCTTCCTCACTGTCATCTTCGCTAGTCTGACTACCACCTAAAGTCAATGTCACACTTCCACGAATTTTGTCGATTCTTTTGCCAGCAGGATACTCCTGATCGATAACATAACCGTTACCACCAACAAAAGTAACACTGATACCTAAACGGCTAGCAGTAGCTCTAGCTTGTGCCTCACTATCACCAGTAAAATCAGGAAGTAGAGTATAAGCACTACCAGACTTATAAGGACCATATCCAATAACTTCTTTTTCATATGGTTCATTAATAGAGAAACTAAATTCTTTAATTACTTTATGTTCTACCAAACCAAGATTTTCTTTCATTGCTCTAACAACATCTTTTTTACTTTGTTCATTAGGTACATAATTATATAAAACCATTCTCATACGTTCATCATAAATCATTTGACCTTGACCTTGTAAATATAATTGCTGAATATTAATTAAATTAGAAGCTTCTTTAGAAGCACTACGCTTAATAATATCTTTACCGACATTATAGAAAGACAAGATTTGCTTTGTTGTTAAATTAGTATCTAAACTATTTGAAATAGTATCTAAAATATCCATAAAACTAGATACTTTAGTAATATTTTTCATTTTATCAATTAAGGCCATAACAATTTCTTGCTGATGTAGACCACGTCCAAAGTCTCCATTGACTAGTTGTTTTCTATTTCTTGCATAAACTAAAGCCTGCTCACCGTTTAATGTTTGTAATCCAGGCTCAATACATACTTGTCCACCTCTAGATGAATCATCAGTACATAATGTTTGAGAAGCATCTACATTAACTTCAACTCCACCAACAGCATCCACTAATTTAACTAACCCTTTAAAGTTAATCTTAGCATAATAATCAATATTAATACCAAAATAGTTTTCAATAGTTTGCATCATACAATCAGTACCGTATCCAGCAGCATGAGTAATTTTATTTTCTGCCTTATCACTCCAGCAAGCAATTGGTACATAACTATCACGCGGAATAGAAATCATAGTAGCATTTAATGTTTTAGGATTAAATGTAATTAATATTAAAGTGTCTCCATTAGCAATTGCATTTTTTTCTAGTACTTCATCAGTAGAATCAATTCCCATAAGTAACATAGTAAATGGTTCGGTAATAGATTTACCACTAGAGCTCAACTCTTCATCAGAAGTATCAGATTTCTTCATTTTTTTATCTTTAGAAAGAATAATTTTTGTATCCGTTCCTACATCTTCATAACCAGTAACATTAGAAAACATATCTACATAATTATCAGTGATAAAAATTGCATCAACATCTCCAGCATATAAGTCCACTAACATAGTAGAATAATCATCATATTTCTTGATTTCATTATCATCTTCTAATTTATTTTCTTTAATCATCTCCTGTGGAATAATATAGCCATCAGGAGAATCTTTATCATTTAAAATTCCAATAGTATAATCTTTAATATCATCAATTTTATTAGCTTCATTATCACTCATAACAACAAGATCAGAAGTATAAGTGACATATTTTTTATTTAAACTGTTTAATTGTCCATAAGCATAGGCAATAACAAGACCAACAGCAAAACAAATAAGTGAATAAAGTAACATAAAACTTATTAAACCAATACGTTTACTTCGCTTTTTCTTTCTCTTTTTAGAAGCAATACGAACTTTAAGAAATAATATCAAATCGATAAATATTAAGACTCCAATAACAATATATCGTATTAAAGTTTCAATAGAACTAAGTAAAAATATTTCATAAATAGCAAACCCACTACACGCAAGTGCTATTATCAGAAATATAGATAACACAATTTTAATTTTTGATTTTTTTTCTCTTGTTTCATTTTCTAACTCATGTTTAGCCATAATTACCTCCCAAGAAATCTTATCATCTAGCTTTTACTATTATACCTAAATTTAACTATTTTATCAACCCAGTAGAAAGGAATTCGATAATAAAAAAAATAGATTGTAAAATAATGTAAAAACTAGTCGGAAAAAGTAGTTTTATGAAAAAAGTATTACCTAGATATTGTATAATATAATTGAGAAACTATAAGGAGGGGAATATGAAAAAGAAACTTTTACTTTTAAGTCTAATTGTTTTAGGAATCATACTTTATCCAAAAGAGACATATGCATTCTCCTCTGAAGATTATAAAAATAAATCTTTATGTGGTACTTATGAAGTGGCAGGAATGCATGCTGACGGAGTAATTGATCCTGTTGCTTGCTTTAGCGGATTTGAAGATGCTCAAGCCTGGATGAGAAATAATGGAGCAGAAGACTTGGTTATCTTTCATAGATTGAATGGAAAAACAGTAATATTAGATGCGAATATGGCTTTAGTAGATTTATCTGTTCATTCTGGAACATTAAATTTTTATACAACGAAAGAAACTGCAGATGCTTATACTTACATGAGCAATTCTTCAACTTATGGTGGAACTGATGGAGCATTTATTGAAGCAGCATATTCAAATCTACGTCAAATATTTATGGCAAAGGTAAAAATTGCTAACTTCACAGGATGGGTTGCAGTAGATAATTATGAGATTGTTCCAATCACCTGGGTAAAGTCATCTAGCAGTTATACAGTAACCGAGGAAAGTATTCGTCACAACTATGTAACCAAAGTGCAAGAATCTTATAACGGAAATTCTGGCAGTACAATAGGCCCAAAACCAGACATGTTATCAACGGGTACTTACTATAGCTATGATGGACATTTTTTCTATAAAGACAGAAAGACAATGTTAAAAGATTATAAAAATAATACACATAATAACGCCGTAAATAAAGATAATGAGTATTATAACTATTATATGTATTTATCAAATCACACAAGAACAAACTATTCCAGCCAAAATATAGATGAATATATTAGAAATAACATGGGCTATTATAGAGAAGTATTTGGAAATGCTGCATCTTCTGGAGCATCAAGACTATATGGGAAAGGACAATTTTTCTATTATGCTCAGGAAAAGCATGGAGTAAATGCTGTTTTATCTCTAAGCTTAAGTAGAAATGAAACAGGAAATGGACGAAGTAATTTATCCATCAACAAAAATAATGGATTTGGATTAAATGCCGTCGATAGTAGTCCAACAAACAGTGCAGATTGGTATGCTACATTCACAGAAAGCATCTTAGGATATGCCTCTCATTGGATTACCCAACGTTATGCAGATGTTACACAATGGCATTACTTTGGTCCACAATTTGGAAACAAAGGTATTGGTATGAATGTAAAATATGCATCAGACCCATACTGGAGTGAAAAGATGGCTGCAAATTATTATTCTCTAGATAAATCTAAAGGTTTACAAGATTACAATTACTACCAATTAGGAGTATTAAAACAAGGAGCTGTTATTGCCAGAAGCGATGCTAAAAATTCTGCAAAAGAAGTATATAAATTTCCAGAAGCAGAAGATGCAGTTGTCATTGTAGGTGAAAAAGAGGGGGATGTCGTAAATGGTGATGCTACTTGGTATGAATTAGTAAGTGACTTAAACTTGGATGATAATTACAATGAACAAGCTGATGGAAAAGATTATAATTGGAACAAAACTGTATATGTCCCTGCAACTTATATCAAAAAGATAAATAAAGGTAAAAATGGCTATGTTTCTCCCAATTCTGTTACCAAGTACCAAGATAGTGAATATGAATACGATTTATATGTCGAAGATACTACTTTGAAACCAAAAGTAGCAAAAAGTGTAAAAGAAACAAGTTTTTATTATGATTCAGCATTAACAACAAAAAAAGAACAAAAATTAGTAAATAATCGTTACGTAATGGTTTATAGTGCAGCTTATGATAAAAATGGAGTAGCAGTATCTTATCTAGTAACATCTGATTATTGGTATGATCAAAAAGAATGGGTACCAGCAGATAGTATTACTTTTGTAACCAGTGACTATGGTAAATTCTCTGTAACAGCATCAGGGAACCAATACACCTGGGTTAATAGTAATACAGAGGATATAGAAGAGACAAAAATAAGTGGACACTACACTAATTCATATGCTCCAATATTAGAAGAAAAAGTAGTAGACGGACAAATCTGGTATAGAGTACCAGTAGATATCTCTGGAACAACAAATGAGTTTGGTTGGACACTAGCTAGTGCACCAAATGTGTATGTAGAAAAGAGAAATGCAAAAGCAGCAAATACAGCTCCAGTTATAATAGCTGAAGATAAAACAATAGTACAAGGTACAAAATTCAACTATAAAGAAGGAGTAACAGCAACAGATAATGAAGATGGATCATTAACAGACAAAATAGAAGTTGTAGAAGAAACTGTAAATATAGATGTAGTTGGTTCTTACCAAGTGACTTATAAGGTAACAGATAAGAATAATGCAACAACAACGAAAACAATTACTGTAACAGTAACAGAAAATAAAAAGCCAGTAATTAACGCAGAAGATAAAGAAGTAATTCAATATAGAGAATTAAATGAATTAGATGGTGTAAGTGCAACAGATGAAGAAGATGGTAAAGTAGAAGTAAAAGTAAAAAATAGTACAGTAAAATTAGATACACCAGGAGATTATGAAATTACTTATCAAGCAACAGATACATACAATCAAACTACTGAAAAAACAATCAAGATAACAGTTATCAAAGATGAAGCCCCAGTAATCAATGCAGAAGATAAAACAATAACACAAGGAACAAAATTTGAGGCTTTAAAAGATGTAACTGCAGAAGATAAAGAAGAAGGAAAAATAAAAGAAATTGAAGTAGTTAAAAATGATGTAAAAGAAAAAGAAATCGGTAAATATGAAGTTACTTATAAAGCTGTAGATAGTTATAAAAATGAAACAACCAAAACAATTACAGTAACCGTAGTAGAAAATCAAAAACCAGTAATTAATGCCGAAGATAAAACAATATATTTAAATGAAGAATTTGATGAATTAGATGGAGTAACAGCTGAAGACCCAGAAGATGGAAAGATAGAAAAAATTGAAGTAATCAAAAATGATGTCAAAACAGACGAAGTAGGAACATATAAAGTAGAAGATACTTTTGGAAATGTAGTTGAAAAAGAAATTACAGTAACTGTAGAAGAAAAGAAACTAGAAGAAAAATCAGGAGAATTTTATTTAGAGTCATTAGAATGGAATAATGACGATAAAAAATTTACTGTATCTGGATATCTAATCATATATGATATTAATAATGAAAATAAAGAATATGAAGTAGTATTTAAAGATAAAAATTCAGACAAAGAGTATACAGTAAAAGTAAACTCATGGATCAAAGATACACCATATGATTTAGGAAAAGTAAATGGAAATAGCTATAGCAATTCTTGGTTTAAAGGAACATTAGATATGACAGATATTCCTAATGGAGATTATGAATTATATATGAAAGCAACAAACGACAAATATTATACAGAGCAAATCTTTGATAATTTATTTAATGTAACAATAGATAAAAGAGGAGAAGATAATGTCCATGGATATAATTTTAAAGTACTACAAAATTACAAATCTCAAAAAATGGAAATAAATATTAGAGAAGAATTATATACTACATCTCAAGCTCCAACTTATAGAGATATGATTAATGGGTATGAACAAATTGAATTCCAAGATAATAAATTATATATTCAAGGATATTCATACAACTATGCTGGAACATATGATAATCCTGACAATATTAAACGAGTATTAATTTTAGAAAATCAAAAAGATTATAGTCAAAAATATATTGATTTAGGTTGTACTAAAGGGCCATATGAAATAACATCACTAGATGATAAAAGTAAAAAATATGTATGGTATGAAAAAGCCGTTAATATAGAAAATCTAGAAAAAGGAACGTACACATTACAAGTTTATACAAAGACAAGAGATGCTGAAGATTATGGAGATTTAAATGATTTATTTGGTATTTTAGAAACAAAAAAGACAACTATTGGTAATAAAACATATCAAATACAAATTAATAAAGATAGAGAAAATAGAGTAGAACTTATCGTAGAGTAAAACTCTATTTTTTTGTTGATATTAGATAATAAATATGCTATCATAACATCGAGGTGATAATATGGAGGATAATTTCTTATTATGGGCTAAAAAACATAAGTTAGTAAAACCAGTAGCAGAAGCTTTTATAAATAATAATCCTGAAGAAGAATGGCATAAAGGCGAGGTAAGCTATTTAATTGCAGAGGAAACAACAGATTATGATATTAATATAGGTGATATCGTCTTTGTAGAAAACTTTGAATATAAAAGCAAAGGAAGAGGTAAAAACCATCTATTTGTAATAGTAGAAGAAGATAATACCGTAGTAGCATTAGAATATTTTGGAATGTTAATATCTTCTAAATTATCTAAATTAAGATATAAACAAAATATCTTATTAAGAAAAGATGATGAAAATAGATTACATAAAGATAGTATAGTAAAAACAGATTATTTATATAAAATAACTCCTGATATGATTAGTTTTAAACTGGGAACAGTAACAAAAGAACAAGTACAAATATTTAAAGAATGTATGATAACTAATTATGAGAGTAAAGATAAAATAGAAAATTATATTACAACTGAATCAAATATTATAGAGAAAGAATTTAAATTATTAGAAGAAATAAGTAAATTGAGAATAGAACATAATTTAACTCAAAGACAGTTAGCTAATATTCTTAACATGAAACAACCAATGTTAGCAAAAATAGAGAAGAGTAAAAACTCTCCTCAATTAAATACCTTATTAAAGATATTAGATAGTCTAGGATATACAATAGAATTTGTTGAAAAAAAGAAAGGCTAGAGAAAAATCTCTAACCTTTTTATTATTTAGCAATCGTTATAGTTATAGTTGCACAAGAATTAGTATCTCCACCAGAAAATCCACCGATAGGAGCTCCAGAAACTTTATCTGAAGTAGAATCTCCATTTACAATAACTGTAATACCAGGACATTGACTACTAATATATGATTTCAATGCGCTAGCAACAGCATCAAATCCACTATATTTTGCATAAACATTAGGACGTAATCCAGTAATAGTACAAGCATTACATACTGGTTCTGGAGTAGGTTCTGGTTTAGGTTGCGGTGTAGGAGTGAAAGAACTACCACTATTAGAATTAGAACTACTAGAAGAACTAGATCCTGAAGAGCTAGAGTCTTCACGGTGTTCAGTATTTTTACCGCTACTTAAAGTAACTGTAATGGTAGTTCCACTACTAACTTTACTGCCAGCACTGATAGATTGCTTAATAACAGTATTCTTAGATTTAGAACTACTTTGTGTTACAAAGTTATAATTAAGTCCAGCCTCTTCCAATGCTTCTATAGCTTCTTTTTTGCTCATACCAACGACATCAGGAACTTTGCATTCTTTTCCATCTGAAATAGTAACTATAATACTATCTCCATTCTTTATAGTATCACCTTTTTTATGAGAGTAAGAAATAACTTCTCCCTGAGGAACATCTTCACTGAATTCATGTTTTTCTTCATAAGTAATACCATACTTATCAGCCCAAGCTCTAAATTCATCTAAAGATTTAAATTTTTCCATCACTAATTTACCCTTAGAAATAACCACTTTAACAGTAGAGCCTTGTTCTATTTTATCACCTTTATCATAATTAGCAGAAATAACACTATTTTCTTTTATTGAATCATCATATTGATTAGTAAACTCTAGCTTTAATTTATTTTCTATTACCCAGTTTGTAATTTCTACCATACTCATTTCTTTTAAATCTGGTACTTTAATACTTTTACCTTTACTAATTGTAACAAATACTTTATCTTCATCACTATTAACTTTTATCATAGTATTAGCTTTAATACTTTGATTAGAAACATTTCCACGTTCAATTTTATTAGAAAAATCTTTTTTGATTTCATATTTAATTTGATGTTGTTTTAAATACAAAGTAGCAGCAAATTCACTCATATCAGTTAAATCAGCAAGTTTAACATCACTAGTATCTGCTTCTTCTCCTAAAGAAAAAGTAAGTTCTAGTTTTTCACTTCGTTTCATAGAACCAGAATCACTCTGTTCAATTACAGTATCTTGAGGACTAATAGATTCTCTAAAGCTAACCTCTACATTATTCAAATAATTATCTTCAACATAATTAATAACTCTCTCTGTATCCCAACCATTCATCTCTGGAACAATAATTTCTTTATCAGGATTAGGACCTTCGCTAACAGAAACAGTTAATTCATTAATATCTTTTGTCTTTGTTCCTTCTTCTATATCTTGTGAAATAATACTGTAGGCTGCAACCATATCGCTATACTCATAATCTTGATTTAATGTAACTTCATTCTTTTCTGCCCAGCGAACAACATCTGTTAAACTTTTTCCAGTAAAGTCAGCAACTTGTCCGATAGAAGGAACACTAACAATCCCTAATGTAGTAAGCCCTCCAAATAAATTAAATAATAATAAGAAAAAACTTCCCAAAAAGATAGTACCTTTCTTACGATTCGGATTCGTAACACAAATTGCTATAAACAAAATAGAAAATAGTACTAAAAGAACACTATTAATTAAAGAACTAAAGAAATTAACATTATTTGATCCCTTCCATAGAGTAATACCAAAATAAGCTAAACTACTAACAAGAGTTAGAAACAAGAAAAAGTTAATAATAGGATGCTTCTTTTTCTTGCGAGTCTCTATTCTTTCTGAAGTAGAATGAGTATTATTAATCTCTCTAGTGATTTCTTTTGCTATATTATCTCTATCATCTTTGTTATAATCACGTTTTTTATTTTGATTATAATTACGGTTATGATAATTATTTTTACTATAATGATTTTTCTTTTGTGCCATATTACCACCTCATTATCTTATATATACATTATATAATATAGAAAAAGAAATAGAAACAAATTGCAAAAACTAGACTGTAAAGTATACAAAAAAAGTAGAGTATGATAAAATAAAAAAGGAAAGGTGAAAATATGAATGCTTGGATAAAAAAGAACTTTAATACGTTATTAATCATTTTTATTTTATTACAACCAATATTAGATTTAATTACCGGATTTGGAATCCATATATGGAAAATGGATATAACAATAGGAATTATTATTAGAATGATATTTCTATTAGTTATTTTATATAGTGTGATGTTTGTCTACAAGAAAAAACAAAATTGGCTATATTATGGAATACTAATTGTTTACGGACTCCTTTATGTATTAGGAATAATATTATTTAAAGATGGAGTAGGGCTATTCTCTGAAATACAAGGATTATGCCGAGTATTCTATTTTCCAGTATTACTAATTGCTTTATATAGTATAAAAGATAAAATTAAAATTAGTAAAATGACTTTAATGGTAGTATTAGTTACATATTTAGTATGTATATTAGTACCAAATTGTCTAAATTTAGGTTTTGAAACTTACGAGATAACAAAAGCAGGAAGCTTAGGATTCTTTAATTCAGCAAATGAAATTAGTGGTATCATTTCACTACTTACACCAATTATGATTTTAATATTTGTAAGCAGTAAAAAAATAATACCAGCAGTTATCATTTCGTGTATATATTTGTATGTAATTTTAACAATCGGTACGAAAACGCCACTATTATCGTTAGGAATTACTATATTCTTTACTTATTTATGGTTTATTTATAATGCAGTAAAAGTAAAAAAATATAAAAGAATTGGAATTAGTTTAATAGCTTTAGTCTTATTTACAACAGCTTTAATCTTAATTTTACCAAAAACTACATTCTATAAAAATATTGAAACCCATCTAAATTATCTAAAACTAGATAACGTAACAGAAGTGTTTGAAGATGAAAAATTAGTAGATCACTTTATCTTTAGTTCTAGACTAAAATTCATGAAGGAAAGACAACAAGATTATATGGATGGAAATATTTATCAAAAACTATTTGGCATAGGATACCTAAATAATCAAAAAGAAGCAAAAGCTGTAGAAATGGATTATTTTGATATTTATTACAATCATGGAATAATAGGATTTATATTATTCTTTGGAATATATGGATATTTCTTCTACTTAATCATGAAAGAAAGACGAAAATTAGATTTTGAACAGTATATGCTATACATCAGCATTTTATTAAGCATCTTCCTATCATTCTTCACTGGCCATATCATAACAGCACCAGCAGTCAGTATTTTAGTAACAGTCCTACTTTTAATGCTAGTAAAACAAAAGAAAAAAAGATTACTATTTACTGCTCATAGCTTAAATGTAGGAGGAATAGAAACTGCTTTAATAAATTTAGTAAATAGAATTAATTTGGAAAAATATCAAGTAGATATTTTATTAGAAAAAAAAGAAGGCATTTTCTTAGATAAAGTAAAAGAGGAGATTACAGTAAGAGAATTTAAAGTTTATAATAATAAAAATGTAATCATAAGAAAAATATTAAACTTGTCTAAACGATTAATTTATACAGCAACAGATTATCATACTTATGACTTTAGCTGCTGCTACGCTACATACAGTTTAAGTGGTAGTAAGCTATCCAAAATAGCCGCAACTAATACTGCATTCTATGTTCATAATAATTATAAAGATTTATACAAAGATGAGAAAAAAGAAAAAGAGTTTTTTGACAATCGAGGAATAGAAAAATTTAAACACATTATATTTGTCTCAAACGAGTATCAAAAAGAATTTTTAAGACTATATCCTAGTTTAAAAGACAGGGTACTAGTATTAAATAATTTTATAGATACAGAAAGTATATTAGAAAAAAGTAAAGAAAAAATAAAAGAAAAGAAGCCAAAAGATAAAAAACTATTTGTCTTTGTAGGTAGATTAGATGATGATGCCAAAAAAGTAGGAAGAGCGATTCTTCTAGCTAAAGAAATAAAAGATATAGAATTATGGCTAGTTGGAGACGGTCCAGATAGAAAACAATATGAAGAGTTAATAAAAAAAGAAAAGTTATCAACCAGAGTAAAATTCTTAGGAAAACAAAAAAATCCATATCCATACATGAAGTTAGCAGATTATATTATTATGACCTCAGACTACGAAGGATTCCCTGTTATATACCTAGAAGCAATTACTCTAGAACGACCAATTATTACAACTATCGATGTAAGCGATGACAAATTAAATATGGGAAAAGATTATGCGATGATTATTTCAAAAGATCAAAAAGAAATGACAAAGCAAGTAAAAGAAATACTAAAGAAGACTCCAAAAGTAAACAAAATAGATATAGAAAAACTTCAATCAACCAGAATGGATGACTTTGAAAAATTATTTGACGGGGTGATATAATGCCAAAATTTAGTATTGTAATACCAGTTCATAATGTTGAAAAATATTTAAAAAGAACTTTAGATAGTGTGTTTAATCAAACATATCAAGACTTTGAAGTGATTGTAGTAAATGATGGTTGTACAGATAAAAGTATGGAAATTGCTAAAAAATACAAAACAAAGATAATAGACCATAAACAAGTAGGAGTAAGTGAAGCCAGAAACATAGGAGAAAAAGAGGCAAAAGGAGAATACTTACTCTTCTTGGATAGTGATGATTACTGGGATAAAGAACTGTTGGAAAAGATAAACGATAACTTAGATAATAAGCCGGATTTAGTAAGGTTCCAAGTAAGAACAGTACAAGATACAGGAGAAGAAATGGATTACCCTGAAGTAGAATTTACAGGATTAAAGGGTGTAGAGGCATTTAATAAGATTGTAAACTTTCATTTTATAGAGAGTATATGGTGTTATGCTATTAAAAGGGAGTTTTATGAACATGCAAAATTTAAATTTAAAAAAGATATGATACATGAGGACTTTGGATTAACACCACTAATTGTAATAAAAGCCAGTAAGGTAAACTCAATATCGTATATAGGGTATAATTATTATAGAAGATCCGGAAGCATCATGAATACACCAGACTATAGTTGGACACAAAAAAAAGTGCATGATTTCTATTATCACTATAATTATTTAAGAAAAGAAATAGAAAAAGTAAAAGGGGACACATCAATATTTAAAAGTTATATAGCGAATAGTATGTTAAAAAAAATATGTGAATTAAATAAAGAGGATTATAAAAAGTATAAAAAAAGAGTAAAAAAGGACAAAGTAGCAACAGATTTATTAACAGATACATTACCAAGAAAAATAAAAAAGGTAATAGTATCCATAAGTCCAAGGTTATATTATAAATAGAAGTAGAGGTGTCTTATGAAAAAAGAAAATAAAAAAGAAGAAAAAGTAACAAATGAAAAGAAAGAAAAAATATCTATTATAGTTCCATGCTATAACGAACAAGAATCATTGCCAATTTTTTATGAGGAAATCACAAAGATTGCCAAAGAAATGAAAAACCAAGAATTTGAATTTTTGTTTATCAATGATGGTAGTAAAGATAATACTTTAAAAATATTAAAAGATTTAGCCAAAAAAGATGATAGGGTAAGATTTATATCTTTCTCTAGAAACTTCGGAAAAGAAGGGGGAATGTATTCCGGTCTAGAAAATGCAACGGGTGATTATGTCGCAATTATGGATGCCGATATGCAAGACCCACCATCAATGATTAAAACAATGTATCAAGATATTAAAGAAGAAGGATTTGACTGTGTAGCATTATGCAGTCCTAGTCATAAAGGTTATGGTATCGTACGAAAGTTCTTTACTAATTGTTGGTATAAATTAATCGGTAAAATATCATCAACTCCACAAGTGCCAGGAGCAAGAGATTTCCGTTTAATGAAAAGAAAAATGGTAGATGCTATCGTAAATATGAAAGAATATAATAGATATTCAAAAGGAATATTTAGCTTCGTAGGATTTAATACAAAATGGATAGAATATGAAGCTCCAGATAGAGTAGCAGGAACATCTAAATTTAACTTTTGGAAGTTATTTAAATATGCTCTAGAAGGAATATTAGCATTCTCAACTACACCATTAGTAATGGCTGCAATCATCGGATTGATTTTCTGTTTAATCGCTTTTATCGCAATCATTGTAATTATTATAAAAACATTAGCCTTTGGAGACCCAGTAGGAGGATGGCCATCACTTGCATGTATGATAATGTTTGTTAGTGGAGTACAATTATTCTTCTTAGGAGTATTTGGAATGTATATGTCAAAACTATATCTAGAAGTAAAGAAAAGACCAATCTATATTCCATCTGAAACAGAAAAAGATGTAAGGAAAGAAAAAGAAAACTAAAAGGGGTTGTAAAAAATGCAACATTGTAAAAATTTTATTACCACAACAATAAAAGTAGTAGGTATTATTGTCTTAGCATTGCTACTAATTATAAATATATTGCAAATCTCTCAAGTAATAAATCTTGCTGAAAATGTAAAAATATCGTTTGTATCTATTAAATACCATGTAGCAACGATAATAACGATTTTATTAATTTTACTATTAATATTTTTAAATACCAAATATAAATTAATAAATTTTAAAAATAAAAAGTGGATTGTTATTTCATTAATTATATATGCCATAATTTGCTATAAGTGGATAAATTATTCGGGAGCAGCTCCAATAGATGATTCCCTATCTGTATATGAAACAGCGCAAAATATTGTATTAAGGGGGATAGACTTTTTAAAAAATAATAGTTATCTTGAAAAATGCCCTCAACAGATTTCAATGGCATTCTTCTTTGCACTAATTTTTCAAATCTTTTCTACAACGGATTATATAGTGATTCAACTACTAAATATTGTAGCCAATATTTTCATTATTTTGGGAATCTACAACTTAACAATATTATTAACCAAAAAAGATAGTCAAGAAAGTATAACAAGTTTTTTTATCACTTTAACATTTTTCCCTTTAATTATCCTAAGCAATTTTGTTTATGGTGACTATATTGGGTTAGCTTTTGTCATATGGTCAATTATATTCTTATTTAAATATAATAAAGAAAAAAAGATAATTCATTTTATATTATCAAGTCTTTTATTAATGCTAGCACTAATGATAAAAATGAATTATCTAATTATATTAATAGCATATGGAATATATTTTATAATTAAATTACTAAAGCAATTTGAAAAAAAGCAAAAATATCTAATAAAAATAGGGTTAATAATATTATTCTTATCTATAAACTTAGTTCCATATATTGCAGTAAAGCAATGGGCCACAAGTAAATTTAATTTAGATCCCAAACAATCATTGCCAACCACAGGTTATTTATATATGGGAATGTCAGAAAGTTATCGTGAGGCTGGATGGTATGGAGAAACGATAGTCCCAGCATGGGAGAATGCAAAGAAGTCTAGAAAAGAATATCCTAAGCTAATTAAAAAAAGATTTAATAAGTTTATAGACAAGCCATTATATTTTTTAGACTTTTATAGAAGAAAGATAACTTCTGGATGGGCAGATCCAACTTTCCAAAGTGTTTGGTATGGTATAAAATATGAAAATAAAGATGCTCAATTGCAAAAAATATATAGTTCTTCTAAATACAAAGTTATGATTATATATTTAAGAGCCTTATCCATTATAATTTTTGGATTTGCATTATATGCTCTATGGAGCAATAGGAAAAAAATATCAGAAGAAAATCTGTTATTAGTAGTTATTTTCTTAGGAGGATTTTTCTTCCATATATTATGGGAGATGAAATCGAGATATACGATGCCATATCTAATTATTCTAATCCCATTGGCATCGATAGGAGTTTCACATTTTCTTAATATGCTAAATATAAAATGGCAGGAAAAAAGAACCTCAAAAATAGAAACAAAGGAAAAAGAGGGATAGATTTATGAAAACAGATATCAGTATTATTGTACCAATATATAATGCCGAGAGATATTTAAATAGATGTATAAAATCATTAATTAATCAAACAAAAGAAAACATAGAATTCATTTTAGTAAATGATGGTTCAACAGACTCCTCTGAGGAAATAATAAAAAGTTATAAAGATAAAAGAATCAAATACTTTAAAAATAAAAATCAAGGTATTGGAAAAACTAGAAATTTTGGGATGCAAAAAGCAACAGGAAAATATATTATGTTCTTAGACAGTGATGATTATCTATCAACCAATGCATGTGATGAATTATTTAGTAAAGCAGAAAAAGATAACTTAGACTTAGTAATAAATAATTTTTATAGAGTAGAGGAAGAAACAGAAAAGAAAGTTGAAGTAATTATTCCAGAATTTAAGAATACTACTTTAAAAGATAATAAAAGGTTATTACTAGATGTTAACTTGGCACCATGGAATAAACTATATAAACGTGAACTTCTAAAGAAAAATAAAATACAGTTTGTAGAGGATTTAAAATATGAAGATGCTCCATTTGTAGTAGAAGCTATGGATAAAGCTAAAAAAATAGGCTACATAAAAAAATTCTTAAATTATTATGTAATCCATAAAAATAGTGAAACAACAGTTAGAGATGAAAAAACATTTGATATTATAGAAATTGTTGATAAAATGAGAAAGTATTTTTCTAAAAGAAAAGAATTCACAGAAACTGTGGATAAACTATCTGTAAGAATACTAACTAACTATACAATTCAACAAAGAGTACAACAGGATAAAGAAGTAGGAATGCAATTTATTGATAGAGCTTTCCAATATATGAAAGCAAATATACCAGACTATAAAGATAACAAATATTATGAAAATAGAGGCTTTTTGCGAAGAATGATTGAGAAAAATCAATTCTTAACAAAGGTCTACTGCAAACATTACAAAATAGATAAGGAATAGAGGTGCTAGTATGATAAATAAAATAAAAAACATAAAACTATCAAAAAAACAACAAACCATTATCATTTTAGGCAGTATATTTATTATGATGCTAGTATTAAATTTACTAACTCCTTTAATAGCTGACGATTATTCATATTCTTTAAACTTAGATAATACAAAAATTAATAGTTTTATGGATGTGATTAACTATCAATGGTGGCATTACTTTAATTGGGGAGGAAGAACAATTGCTCACACAATAGCACAGGTGTTCTTGTTATTTCCAAAATACTTATTTAGTATTATAAATCCTTTAATATATATTGCTCTAATATATCTAATGTATTTACATATTAGAGGAAATAGAGAGGATAAACCTTTATATTTATTAATTATTCATTTAGCATTATGGTTCTTATTGCCAGTATTTGGTCAAACTTGTCTATGGTTAATAGGATCATGTAATTACGTATGGACTACTGTATTAATACTATGGTTTTTATGGATTTATAGAAAAAATACCAAAGATATTTCTAAACTCAAAATAGTAGGGTTATTCTTTTTAGGAATTTTAGCCGGTTGGACGAATGAAAATACCGCTGCTGGATTAGTTATTATTCTAATAGGATATTTAATCATTCAAAAATTAGAAAATAAAAATAATAAAATATCAAAACTTCAAATTATCGGATTAATAGGTGTATTACTAGGTTTTGCATTGATGATTTTAGCACCAGGAAATTATATTAGAAATGAAGAGTTTCAGGACAATACCTTTATAATTATAAAGTTAATTAAAAGAGC
>OJRG01000397.1_pt1 | contig 25287 bp, 19 predicted proteins | sample 1599121 | NCBI WGS metagenome assembly OJRG01 (sample SAMN03922528, study PRJEB24848) | human gut metagenome | isolation source: stool sample | host: Homo sapiens | place: Germany | collected 2010-05
CGAGATTTCTGCCTGTCTCGTGGGCTCGGAGATGTGTATAAGAGACAGCCTCTACTACGCCTGGGTCAAGAACGGCGACCTCACGTTCCGGGAGTCGCTGCCAGGTGCCCTGGCACTTTTCTTCGGTTCGGTAATCCTGGCATGGCTGTGCCTGAGGCTGTACGACGAACCGGTGCGCAAATTTCTGTCGAAGCATCTGCTGCGGAAGGGATAGCCCAGCAAGCGCCCCGGCCGGGAGCCCTCCCGCAACGCCGGGGAATTCCCCGCAAAGCCACCGGGTTTTGCGGGGATTATATATGTATATAGGTACACGGCGGACGGGAGAGGGCGGCAAGGCGACACGAGAAAGCGTACGGGAAAAGCGACTGAAGAAGGCGGATTGGAGAGGAGGATAGGGAACGCCCCACGGAAGGTTTCGAAAAAAAACTTATCGCTTTCGTTTCGAATCCCGGATATTTTTTATAGATTTGTAAAGGCCGCCGCAGGGTAGTCTCCGGCACGGGAACGGAATGCGGACAAAAGCGGCAACGACGCATCTATAACAACTCGAATATATGGAACAGTACATTTTGTCATTGGATCAGGGGACGAGCAGTTCCCGTGCGATCGTATTCGACCGGAAAGGGCAGATATGCTCGATGGCACAGCGGGAGTTCACGCAGATATTCCCCAAGCCGGGATGGGTGGAACACAACCCGCACGAGATATGGTCGTCGCAGGCTTCGGTGATCGCCGAGGCGATCGCGTCCATCGACATCAACGGCCTGAACATCGCGGGCATCGGCATCACCAACCAGCGGGAGACCACGATCGTGTGGGATTCGGAGACCGAAGAACCGGTCTACAACGCCATCGTCTGGCAGGATCGCCGCACCTCGGAGTACTGCGACCGGCTGAAGGCCGAGGGGCAGACCGAATTCATCCGGGAAAGGACGGGGTTGATCGTCGACGCCTATTTCAGCGCCACGAAGATCAAATGGATCCTGGACAACGTGGCCGGGGCGAGGGAGCGTGCCGAGAAGGGCAAACTGATGTTCGGCACGGTCGACTCGTGGCTCATCTGGCGCCTCACGCGCGGCGAGGTGCACGTGACGGACGTGAGCAACGCCTCGCGCACGATGCTCTTCAACATCCATACGCTGCAATGGGACGAGGAGCTGCTGAGGCTGTTCGGCATCCCCGCTTCGATGATGCCCCAGGTGAAGTCGTCGAGCGAGGTATACGGCGCGACGAAGACCACGATCTTCGCCCACAAGGTACCCATCGCGGGCATCGCGGGCGACCAGCAGGCAGCGCTGTTCGGGCAAATGTGCGTCGAGCCCGGGTCGGTGAAAAACACCTACGGCACGGGGTGCTTCCTGCTGATGAACAGCGGGGAAAAGCCCATCACGTCGTCGAACAACCTACTGACGACCATCGCATGGAAGATCGGCGACAAGGTCGACTACGCGCTCGAAGGGAGCATCTTCGTCGGCGGGTCGGTCGTGCAGTGGCTGCGCGACGGGCTGGGGATCATCCGCTCGTCGTCCGAAGTCGAAGCCCTGGCCGCTTCGGTACCCGACACCAACGGCGTCTATTTCGTGCCGGCGCTCACGGGGCTGGCGGCCCCGTACTGGGATCAGTATGCCCGGGGAGCCATCAGCGGCATCAGCCGCGGCACGACGGCCGCGCATATCGCCCGCGCGGCGCTGGAGGGGATCGCCTACCAGACGCTGGACATCGTGGGCGCCATGCAGCGCGACTCGGGCATCACGCTCCGGGAACTGAAGGTCGACGGCGGCGCGGCGCGCAACAACCTGCTGATGCAGTTCCAGTCCGACCTGCTGGACACGCGCGTCATACGCCCGGGCGTGACGGAAACCACGGCGCTGGGTGCGGCTTACCTGGCCGGACTGGCCGTAGGCTACTGGGGAAGCATCGACGAAATCCGCCAGCAATGGCAGGCGGAGCACGTATTCGAACCCACGGCCGACCGCTCGCAGATCGGGAAGGCCGTCGCAGGGTGGGAAGACGCCGTACGCAGGGTACTGCGCAACAGCAAAGACTAAAATACCGGGATTATGGAAATCACACTGTTTACCAAGTGCCTGTTCGAATTCATCGGGACACTGGTGCTCGTACTGCTGGGCGACGGGGTCGTCGCATCGACGGTACTGAAACAATCGAAAGGTTTTAACGGCGGATGGGCCGTAATCACAATCGCGTGGGGCCTGGCCGTGATGTGCGGCGTGCTGATCGCGGGCCCCTATTCGGGGGCGCACCTCAACCCCGCGGTCTCGGTCGGGCTGGCCGTGGCGGGGTCGTTCCCGTGGGCGTTCGTGCCCGGGTACATCGCGGCACAGCTGCTGGGCGGTTTCTGCGGGGCCGTACTGGTCTATGTCTATTACAAAGACCACTTCGACGCCACGGACGACCCGGCGACCAAGCTCGGCGTATTCTGCACCATGCCCGCGATCATGGACAAGCCGCGCAACCTCTTCTGCGAATTCCTCGGCACGTTCCTGCTGGTGTTCGTGATCCTGGCCATCGGCAACGAACAGAACACCCCCGAAATCGGGATGGGAAGCCTCGGAAGCCTGCCCGTGACGATGCTCATCATGGCCATCGGCATGTCGCTGGGCGGCACGACGGGCTATGCCATCAACCCGGCGCGCGACCTGCCTCCGCGTGTGGCCCACAGCATCCTGCCCATCAGGGGGAAGGGCACGAGCGGGTGGGGTTACAGCTGGGTACCCGTAACGGGGCCCGTACTGGGCGCACTCGCCGCAGGGCTGATTTACGGATGCGTCTATATGTGCGGCTGACGGCAGCAGCCCCCATACCTCCTCCATGGCCGCTCCTGACAGGGGAGCGGCTTTTTCGTATCCGGCAGGAAGCGGGGAGGGGAGGCCGAAAGCGAATAATCATCATAAACCGTTACCGTGCCGGACATGACCGCGACGGAAACCGGTTTCCGGGGTGAATATTTCATTTAGTCCGCTAAATTTCAGATAAATAAAACAGGAGGTGGATCCGGAGGCAAATCCGGGCATTAAATATTGCATTATCAGTATATTATATATAAATGACAGTCCCTGCAAATACGCTTCAAAGGCCACTAAAGCACACAATATCATCGACATAAATGCGGATAATTGGCTATAATTTTGTATCTTTGCACCCAGTGACCAACTCTTCTTATTAAATTTACTTGATTATGTATTCGCCAGATTCCGCCTTTACGGGGCGGCATCCGGTTGTCGGGCCATACCCGGCCAGGATGACACGCACCCGTAATTATGAATTCGACTTCATGTCGTGTTTCTCGAAACACATCTCCGACTACGAGAAAGCCGGGCGCAAAGGCTCGGCTGCGAACTACCGGTCGTCATACAGGCTGCTGCTGAGTTTCCTCGACGGCCAGCACCTGACGTCGCAACACCTCTCGGCCCGCTGGGCAGAGCGTTACGAACGCTGGCTCAGGGCACGGGGCGTGACAACCAACACGGTGACGTTCCACCTGCGCAACCTGAGGGCAGTCTACAACCGATCCGTAAAAAAACGGCTCATACCGGCCTCGTTCCCAAATCCCTTCACCCATCTGACCGTCAGGCAAACCGTAACGCGCAAACGGGCGCTGTCACGCGAAACCATCAAACGGATATGCACGGCCGACTTCTCGGCGCTGCATCCCAAGTACTCCCTCGCACGCGACATCTTCATGTTCAGTTTCTTCACCCGCGGCATGTCGTTCGTAGATATGGTCTACCTGCGCAACAGCGACATCCATGACGGCGTATTGACCTATGCACGCCACAAAACGGGGCAGATGCTCTCGATGCGCATCGAGCCGCAGCTGCAGCACATCATCGACCGTTATAGCAATGCTTCGCCCTATATACTCCCCGTACTGGCAAAAGACGACAGCTATGACAATTACCGCCAGCAGCAGCGCGAGCTGAATAAATTTATCCGAAAAATCGGAGTCCTGCTCAATATCCCGGAACCGCTGACATTCTATGTCGCACGACACTCATGGGCAACTCTGGCCCGTGATTGCGGCACACCGCTCACGGTGATCAGCGCCGGGATGGGACACACGTCCGAACGGACGACGCGCATCTATCTCGCACAACTCGACCACAACATCATCGACAAAGCCAATCGAAAAATCATCGACCTACAGTAAAAGGCGGTTTCGTAAAATATCCGGATTTTTTGGTTAGAAGGAATAGAAACAGGCAACAAAAAAATCAAGACCCATTATTACCAATAATGTATCTTGAAATCGTAATAAGTTGTATTATAGACGTTTCAATTCATTTGCAAAAATAGAATTAATTATATTCATAACCAAATTTTTCAGGAGGAAAAAACGCACACCTCAGCGTAATAAACTGAAAATAAGAATATTGTATCGTTTTATTTATCTTTTTCATCCGGACAGACCGAAAATGTCCTGAAAGCCCCCACCATGCCTTCGGGAAAGTGTCCAAACAGCGTATTTACCGACTGGTAACCAAGCACATACGCCAAAAGAGACCCATTATTGGTAATAATGGGTCACGAACAATGCACACAAGCCACTGGTTACTAACAATTTACATTCGATGTTTTCCGCAAGAATCCTGTGGGCGGTAAAGATACTGCTCGTACTGCACAAGGCGTCGGAAGCAGGGACTCCCCTGATGAAAGGACGCGAGTTGCAGGCTGCATGTGTAGGCCCCGATACGGACACCTATATGTACCGCCGTACTTTACGGGAACTGGCGGCCAAAACGGACTACCTGATTTGCGTATTCCAGTCGGGAAGAACCTTCTACCAATGGAACCCGAACCACCGCCCGACGCTGTACGACCTGATCCGCAGGCTGGACGGTGGCATGCATGAAGTCTCGCACACGTTCTGGACATACGAAAATACACGCACGATGCAGCCCCTCCAGAAAGTGTGCAAGGAGTACGACAACCTCATTCAAACCTATCTATCAAAGATATACATAGAAGAATTGGAATCACCCGCCCTGTTCAGGCAAAGCCGGTTCCGGTTGCCGCAGGCAACGCCCCAGGTCACAGGGGAGACAGGAACAGGCTCGCTTTAGCCCCCTCACGTCAGCGAACAAAAACACATTCATGGAAAAACAAACAACCACCGACCATTTTCATCCTGTAGCTACCGGCAATCGCCGCCCCGGCATTGGCGGTAGCCGTAGCCTGCCACATGTACCGGACACGGCAGATAACACGAATAACGGACTCGCAACGAGACCATAGATACCGGGAAATTTCTAATCACTAAAACATTCAAACATGAAACGCCTCTATCTTATTGCCCTCTTTATCATCGTCAGCCTTACAGCCACGGCACAGGAAAACGGCAATCGCGATGCGCAGAACCGCATCGTGCGCGGCCCCTATGAAACGAACCGCTTTTTCGACAACATCTTCGTCGGCGTCGCCGGCGGTGTAAATATCTATTTCGGCGAACACGATTCCTACGGCAAATTCGGCAAACGCATGGCCCCGGCACTCGACGTCCATGTCGGAAAATGGTTCACGCCCTCGGTCGGCGCACGCGTCGGATACTCCGGCCTGCAGGCCAAAGGGTGGACGACCGCAGGCACCAAATACGCAAAGGGTGCCGACGGCAGCATGTTCAAGGAGAAATTCGGCGTGTCGTACCTGCATGCCGATGCAATGTGGAACTTCTCGAACGCCGTGAGCGGCTACAAGCAGACCCGCACCTGGAATTTCGTACCCTTCGTCGGAGTGGGTTGGGCGCGTTCCTACGGCAACGGCACCCACGACAACGAAATCGGCTTCGACGCAGGTCTGCTGAACGTAGTGCGCCTCTGCGATCTGCTCGACCTGACGCTCGAAGCTCGCTGCCTGCTGGTCAACCAGCGTTTCGACGGCGTGGGCGGCGGCCGCATCGGCGAAGGTATGCTCTCGGTAACGGCAGGGCTGTCGTTCAACCTGAACCGCCGCGGCTTCAAGCGAGCCTCGCAGGCTCAGCCCGTGGACTACACGTCGTACCTGGATCGTATCAGGCGGCTCGAAAACACCAACGAAGAACTCGCATCGCAGAATTCGGAACTGAGCAACGAGAACGAGAAGCTGCGCAACATGCCGCCCAAGGTAGTTGCCGCGCAGAAGGTATCCGCATCGCCCGTAGCGCTCTTCTTCAAGATCGGCAAGGCCACGCTCGACAAGAAAGAACTGACCAACCTCGAATTCTACGTGAAGAATGCCATGAAGGCCGACAAGGACAAGACCTTCACGCTGATCGGCTCGGCAGACAAGGATACCGGCACGAAAGAGATCAACCAGCGGCTGAGCGAACAGCGCATGGAGTATGTCTACAACCTCCTGAAGGACAAGTACGGCATCGACCCGTCCCGTTTGGTCAAGAAAGCCGAAGGCGACACCAACAACCGGTTCGCAGAGCCGGAACTGAACCGCGCCGTAATCGTGGAATAAGCAAGACAAATGGAGATTGGCAAACCCTAACGGACTTTACCGCATGCCCCGGACAGAGACATCGACCGCAGCGGGCGAAACCACCGGATCCGGCCGGGCGCCGCACTACCTGCTCGCCTACCTGGAAGAAGGCCGGGTTCGCGTATACGCCTCCGGCAAACCCGGCCTATGGGTCGGACGGCAGCTTCCCGAAGCGGAAGAGGCGCGCGTCGAAGCGGAACTGCAGCGGATCCACCGAACGGGACAAAGGACAGGCATCGTCGAAATATGCCTGTCCGCGGCGGGGGTGCAGCGCGGCATGCGCGTGCTCTGCGTAAGGGCGTAGCGCCAACCCGAAACGGACATGGAATAAAAGCAACTACACATAATAAAAAAGACCATGAAAAAACAAACTATGACTTACGAAGCACCGGAGCTGTACCTGATCTCCGTATGCGTGGAAAAAGGATTCGCGGCAAGCAGCAGCATCGAACCGGGAACCGACGGCGGTGAGCTGGGCGGAACCAGGTCGCTCTCTTACGATGACTACGAATAGCGACGCATCCATTGGGAATTAACGACAAAAACAGAAAATGCACCATGAAAAAATTATTCGTTATAGCAATGCTCGCAACGGTCGGCATGGCCGCGTGCAGCAAGGACGATACGGCTCCGGCCGGCTGCCCGAAAAAGTATGTCCAGGTAACCATCCCCGAGGAGATGGTTTCCGGGGAGACCCGTACTTCCATCGACGGCACCACGACCAACTGGGTGGCCGGCGACAAAGTCGCCGTGCTCCTCTACGACGGAGCTGCGACGATGACATGCGAGTTCACGGCCGACAAGTCGGGCCCGACCACGACGTTCTCGGGCGAGGTGCCCATCGGTTCCTACTCGCTGGCGGCGGCTTATTATCCGTACGACTGCAACGCCACGTTCGACGCCGTGAACAAGACCTTCAAGCACACCTGGGGATCGGAATACTGCACGGACAACCTGGCTGCCTATGACTTCATGTATACGAACATCTGGGAGGAGCCGTTCGAAATCAACGAGGCGACGACCCAACTGCCCGTACACTTCACGTTCAAACCGCTGATGGCCCGCATCAAGATCTCGCTCGGACTGGGTGCGAACGAAACGCCCAAGAAAGTCATCCTGGAGACCGACAGCAACGTATTGCCGACCTCCGGTACGATCGACGCCCTGGAGAACTTCACGGCATCGTCCGTAACCAATTCGATCGCAGTTCCCACGAACCGGAAAGAGTTCGTAGTGGGCCTGCTCCCCGTGGGCATCCACTCGACCATGACCGTGAAGGTAATGACTACCGACGGGCTGACCTACTCGGACAAGTCGTTCACGCTGGCCGGCCTGAAGCGCAACCACCACTACACGATGAGCGTACCCTGCAACAAGAAAACGGTGACGATCACCGTACCCGATGCCATCGACCAGAAGTACGGTACGCATACCTATCAGGACAACGGATTCTACACGGTCGATTCCCAATACGACCCGGAAGGAATTTTCAATGACTGGTATTTTTACCAGGCAGAGATCAAGAGCGACAAGAACGGCGACGACAAACTCAAGAAGAACCGCATCCAGCTGCAGGTTCCTGCGGGCTTCAACAACGCAAACAACGGCGCTTTCGTGACGGCCCCGATCCAGTGCGAGGGTTCGAAAACCGTGAAGGTATCCTTCGAGGTAGCGACCAACCGTATAGGCAATATTGAGTATAGGATCGGCGTAACGGGCAACGGCCCGATCACCGAATCGTGGCTCCGCGACAGGAACAACATCCTGAACGGCAACGACCAAAAGTGCAAATCCGGTACGCAGACCCATACGTTTACGGTCACCAACGGACAGCGTCTCATGATCAAGATACTATCTACCGCAGGATCTTACCACGTAGAGTTCGCGGATTTCACCTATACGGTCGAATAATTTCGATATAATAATTTTTCAGATCGGGACGGAGCAGGATACCGTCCCGATTTATCTATAAACCGAATCTGATGAAAGCAGCATACACAAAGCCGGAATTGGAGATACTCGTAATTGCGGCCGAAGCAGGATTCGCGATTTCACAGCCGCACGGCAGCGAACTCGGGCCGGGCCCGGTGGATTATGCGGACGACGAGTATTGAATTACAAACAGCCAATTCGAACCTGACGTTATGAAACACAAACCTATTTTCCGACTCGCGCTGCTCGCGCTCCTGCTGGCCGGTTGCGGAAAGGATACGACAGAACTGCCCGAAGGGCCCGAAACACCCGCGACAGGGGGCGATGCCATCGTCTGCCGGTTGTCGATCGGCAATGAAGCGCCCGACCCCACGGACGAAACCCGTACGGCTTACGGCCCGCTACAGGACGGTTATTACCCGATCTATTGGCGCAATGCCGACCGCGTGGGGATCATCTGCCCGCAGACGACCCCGCAATGGGCGGAGGTCGAAGTCAGCGTCTCCGGGGCGACCGAAAGCGAAGCCGACCTGAGCGACACGGGGATGCAGTGGGGGAGCAGTCCCAGCTACGATTTTTACGCCTTCTACCCGGCAGACGCCGTCCAGGCCAACAGCGGCTCGATCGTCGCGACGGCAATCCCGGCCGTACAGACCTACCACAACGGCGAATGCAACATGCAGTATGCCTATATGGCGGCATGCACCCAAGGGGTGGAACGCGGAGGGGAGGTGCCCTTCAGGTTCCGCCCGCTGATGACCACGGTTACGATCCAGGTGGGATTCTCGGAGGCCGCGGAGGTACAGAAGCTCGTGCTGTCGAGCGAGAACGGCCCCATAGCGGGCGGCTTCACGTTCGACATCGAAACCGACCGGTGCACGGTCATCCCGGGCAAAGGATCGAACGTGCTGGCCCTGCACCTGATGTCGGGGGACGTCCCCTACATTCAGCTCAGCGCAGGGTCGAAGGTCGCGGTCACGGCGTTCATGCTGCCGCAGGACATCGAGGGGCTCACGCTTTCCGCCGTCACCACGCAGGGCAGAACATACAGCTACACGACCCCGGCAACGCTCAGGGCCGGGCACCGTTATTCGTTCACGATCGGCGACATGCAGGCACAGGCGCAACAGACCTCGGAAGATTATTCCGACTGGATGGCCTACCTGCCCGACAACACCTACCTGTCGCAGGTTTCCATCCCCGGGTCGCACGACGCCTGCACGATCTACGGTTCGCACTACGAGTACAAAGGCGGGATGCCCGGCGAAAGATACCACTTCAAATGGTTGCAGAACGTCGTATTCGGCTATATGAACACGACCAAGATCATCAAGGCACAGGAGCTCTCCATCGAAGAGCAGCTTGCGGCCGGGGTTCGCATGTTCGACCTGCGCCCCTCCTCGTCGAGCTCCTCGGTGCGCGACCTCCCGATCCATCACGGCATAGCCCCGCTGGGCGACCCGACGCTGGGCGGCTACGCCCCGGGCAGCTCCGGTCGCCAGGAACTTTCGCCCTTCATGCTTTCGCACCTGCTCGACCGTTTCGTGCGATTCCTCGACGAACATCCGGGCGAGACGGTGCTCGTGCACATGAAATACGAGAACACGAGCACCAGCGCCAATAAGACGGGATGGGACAAAAGCGTGGCCAGCCTGATCAAATCGCATTGCAGCGGCTATGTGGCCGACTTCCACCCCCTGATGACGCTGGCCGACGCCCGCGGCAAGATACTCTTCGTGATCCGCGAGGATTACAAATCGTCGAACAACGGCCGGTATTTCGGCGCCTACCTGAACTGGACGCACGACAAGGTGGTCTTCGACACGACGCTCAGCGGCAACGGCGTGGGGCAGGCCCCGATCCGCGTGAACGACCTCTACAACATCAAGAACGGGGCATCGGACGGCAAGACCAAGTATGCGGCCATCGACGAGTGCATCGCCTATACCTATAATACGGACGACCCGACGCGGTGGTGCATGAATTATGTGAGCTGCTACGACACGGCCCATTGCAGCGTGTCGGGGATCAGCCTGTTCGGCGCCGTGGGCGACTACGACTACTGCGCGAACAAGTACAACAGGTATACGGCCGACAAGATCGACAGGTACGATTTCCGCGGGAACGTCGGCATCGTGCTGATGGACTTCGCGGCGGCATCGCACGCCACGATGACCTACGGGCAGACCTACTCGAACATGCAGGTCTACGGCGACGACCTGGTCAGGGCCGTGATCTGCAACAACAACAAGTGGAACCTGCGGCGCAACGAATAACCCCCGGAGGCTCCCGCCGCCGGCACGCGCCCCGGCAGGACGCCGGAACGACACCGAAGAAAAACCTCCCGGGCTTCCCGGGAGGTTTTTGCACACACAAACATTAACAATACAAACAACGCAATGGCTGAATAGATCTGTTGTTCCGGATACAAAGGTGGGGGTAATTTCCGGGTCGTACAATCGCCATAAATGAGTATTTTACGTCCGGGCACTCCCAATTTATGGTGAAAGCCCCGGCGGAAGGGCGTGATCTGCAATTTTTTATTTTGAATTTCGAAATAATGCACTATCTTTGCAAGCAAATTCCAATGTCCCGGCGCCCGCCGGGGTTCTGAAAATCACTTTGAAATAGAAATATATGCAGGATTTGAAAGCGCTCGAAGGGAAAAGCCTCGTCGAACTGCGTGAAATAGCAAAAGCTATCGGTATCGGGGACACCACATTGAAGAAGCGCGAACTGATCGAGAAAATCGCCGGGTTCTCCGCTTCCGAAGGCGCCCCCGCAGAAAATAAAGAGAAAAGAGGACGAGGCCGGAAAAAGGAGGTTCCCGCAACGGAAATGCAGCAGACGGCAGCCATAGCCGAACCTGCCGCCGCAAAGGCGGAAACCGCTCCCGAAACCGTTCCCCAGGCCCCGCGAGGCCGCCGGCCGCGCATCACCAATACGAAGACCGAAAACACCGCACCAGCACAGCGTCCGCCCGTCACGGTCGCCGGCCCCCCTGCCGAGCCGGAGCTCCCGATGGAAAGCGCCCCGGCACCTGCACCAGCGGCAGCGGCAGAAACCGTACAGGCACCCCGCGAGGAGAAGGCCGAGCCCAAGCGCCGCGGCCGCAAGCCCAAGGCACAAGCACAAGCACAGGAAGAGGCAGCAGAACCCGCCGCCGCAACACCCCCGGCTGCCCCGGCTGCCCAGGCAGCCCAGACTACCCAGGCAGCAGCCGATGCGCAATCCTTCGACGGCGAGGTGATCACCAAGGACGATTTCGCCGGGGAGATCGAGGGCGAAGGCGTGCTGGAGATCATGCCCGACGGATACGGGTTCCTGCGTTCGGCCGACTACAACTACCTGAACTCGCCCGACGACATTTACGTTTCGCCGTCGCAGATCAAACTCTTCGGGCTGAAGCCCGGCGACACGGTGAACGGCGCCATACGCCCGCCGAAGGAGGGGGAGAAATATTTTCCGCTGGTACGCGTGAACGAGATCAACGGCCTGGCGCCGGAGTTCATCCGCGACCGCGTACAGTTCGAATTCATGACGCCGCTCTTCCCGAGCGAGAAATTCTGCCTTACGGGCAACGGACACAACAACATGTCGACGCGCGTGGTCGACCTCTTTTCGCCCATCGGCAAGGGACAGCGCGCGCTGATCGTAGCACAGCCCAAGACGGGTAAGACGGTGCTCATGCAGTCGATCATCAACGCCATCGCCGACAACCATCCCGAAGTATACATCATCGTGCTGCTGATCGACGAACGCCCGGAGGAGGTGACTGAGATGGCCCGCAACTCCAAGGCCGAGGTCGTGGCATCGACCTTCGACGAACAGGCGTCGCGCCATGTGAAAGTCGCGGAAATGGTACTCGACAAGGCCAAGCGCATGGTCGAATGCGGACACGACGTGGTGATCTTCCTCGACTCGATCACCCGCCTGGCACGTGCCTACAACTCCGTCCAGCCCGCATCGGGCAAGGTGCTCTCGGGCGGTGTGGATGCCAACGCGCTCCACAAACCCAAGCGTTTCTTCGGTGCAGCCCGCAACACGGAGGAGAAAGGGTCGCTGACGATCATCGCCACGGCGCTGATCGACACCGGTTCGAAGATGGACGAGGTGATTTTCGAAGAGTTCAAGGGCACGGGCAACATGGAGCTCCAGCTCGACCGCAAGCTCGCCAACAAACGTGTCTACCCGGCAGTCGACGTCATCGCATCGGGTACGCGCCGCGAAGACCTGCTCCTGCCGCGCGACGTGATGAACCGCACGTGGGTGCTGCGCAAATACCTTTCGGACATGACGCCCGTCGAGGCCATGGAGTTCCTCCAGAAGCAGATGGGAATGACCAACACCAACGAGGAGTTCCTCGCCACGATGAACCATTAAACAACCACAAAACCCACTGATAGAATGAAAAACCTGATTATCCTGCTGTCATGCCTGCTGTTCGCCGGCAGCGTATACGGATGGGGACAAAAGGGGCACGACGTCACGGCCTACATCGCAGAGTGCCACCTCACGCCCGAAGCCGCCCAAAAGATCGACAAGGTGCTCAACGGCCATTCGCCCGTGTACTACTGCAACTGGATGGACATTGCCAGCCACACCCCCGAATACAATTACACCAAGACGTGGCACTACCTGAACATCGACGAGGGCCAAACCCTCGAAACGATGCCCCGGAACCCCAAAGGCGACGTGCTGACGGCCGTCACGACGCTCGTCGCCGAGCTCAAGGCCGGCGGGCTGGCACCCGAGGCGGAGACCGAGAAGCTCAAGATGCTGATCCACCTGGTCGGCGACATGCACTGCCCGATGCACACGGGGCGCCTGTCGGATATCGGTGGCAATCAGCGCCCGGTGCTGATGTTCGGACGCAGAACGAACCTCCACTCGGCCTGGGACTCGGCGATCCTCGAAGCCGGGCACAAGTGGAGCTACACCGAGTGGCAGGAACAGATCGACCGCTTGACGGATGACGAGGCGGCACTGGTACAGGCCGGGGAGCCGCAGGACTGGCTGAAGGAGACCCATGCGATCTGCGTCGGCATCTACGAGGACAGCCCCGAAGGGACGAAAATATCCTACGATTACGTGGACAAATACACGCCCGTCATCGAGCAGCAGTTCGTCCGGGGCGGCTACCGGCTGGCACGCCTGCTGAACGAGATTTACCGCTGACCGTAGGTGCAAAATAAAAGAGAACGGGCTTGCAGTCGCTGCAAGCCCGTTTTCCGTCCTGCGGCAGTGCGGCAAAGATGTATTTCGGCCGTTTCGGCCGCACAAAAATCCGGGCTAAGCGCTAAGGGACAAGACCGGGGCATGCAGGGGAGCACTGCATGCGGCGCAGGGCCCCGGCAACGGATCGGGGCGGATAATTTTATCCGGCAAAATACCCGCGGAAATAAAAGTTATATTAATTTTGCAGGCATGAGATACCTAACCGCCATACTCTTCGGCCTGCTTGCTGCCGGATGCGGCGACAAGGCCGCGGACAACCTGATGACCCAGGCTTCGGTGCTGATAGAGGAGCATCCCGACAGCGCCTTGCTGGCTCTCCGGCAGATAGACCCCTCGGCCATTTCACCGGCGGCCGACGCCCGGCGGCGCCTGCTGCTCGCGCAGACCTACTCCCGCACAGGTGCCGAGACTGACAACGATTCGCTGACCGCCCCCGCACTGGATTATTACGAGCGCCACGGCTCCGGAGCCGAGCGTGCCTATGCCTGGTATTTCGACGCAAAGGTACACCACAATGCCGGCGACCTGGGACGGGCGATCAAAGGCTACACACAGGCGATGCTCTACGCCGAACGCAACCGCGACAAGGCGGGAACCACAAAACTGCTCATGGCTCTGTACCACACGCTGGGGCTGCTGTACCTCGAACAGGGATACGACACCGAGGCCGAAGATGCATTCTCGAAAGCCGTCGCCGCGGCGCAGGAGACCGGCAGTGCGGAACTGGAGGGATACAGCCGCTACATGCTCTCGTCGGCACAGTATGCCAACGGCCGCTATGCCGAGGCCATCGAAACACTCTCCCCGCTGGTCGGGGCACGCGACACGATGGCATTCCGTTTCTTCGCCCAGCAGATCACCCTGCAAAACCTGATATACCACACCTTCGCCGAAGACTGGAGCACCGGGCAGTTGCTCGAGGAGCGGGCGCGCATCGACATGCACGAACTATGGACAGCCCCGCTGACGCACGGCCCCGCATCGGCCGACGACGATGACCGCACGCTTTACGACATCGCTTCGGCCATCATTTTTTACCGGGCGGAGCAGCCCGATTCGGCACAATACTACATAGACCGCTCGCTGGCGCACATCAAACGCTTCAACCAGAACAACATAGGGCTCTACACGATCGCCTCGGCCATACACCACCGCCGCGGGGAGGACGGCAAAGCCTATGCCTGTGCCATGCAGTACATCGGCAAGCGCGATTCGCTCGACAAGGCACGGCAGGGGGTATCGGTGGCCGAGCTGGAAAAGAGATACCGCACGGCCAACGAAACGGCGCTCCGCGAGGCGGGGCTGCGTTACCGAATCTGGATCGCCACGCTGGCATGCCTGTTGCTGGCCGCGGCCGTTACAGGGGCGGTGGTGGGCTATCGGCGCAAACTCCGGCACCGGGACGCGCAGCTGAGCGAATACCTCACGCTGCTGGAATCCTACCGGGAATCGCACGACAGCCTCACCTCGCGGCTCGATGCCTCAAACGAGCGCGAGGCCGCCGTCAAGGCTTCGCTCGAGGGGCGGTTCGCCTTGCTGCGCGACATCGCCGCAACCTATTACACCTATGGCGAAGGGGAACGGCTGGCGAGGAAGGTGAAGGAGCTGGCACTGAGCCCGGCGATGCTCGCAGACATCGTCCGCATGGCAGACCTCTACAACGACCGGGCGGTCACGCGCCTGCGCCGCCAACTGCCGGGGTGGACGCCGCGCAACTACGATTTCGCAGCGCTGGTCGTCGCCGGGTTCTCGGCGCAGGAGATCAGCGTGATGCTCGACATGACGCTGAACGGGGTCTACACGCTCAAATCGAAACTCAAACGCCGGATCGCCGAATCGGGGGCTCCGGACAGGGAGTTTTTCACCCGTTTTTTCGCATAGCAAGGGCGCCCGGCGCGCCGGCAAGAATCCGCGGGATCGCACTCTCTGTAAATCAACATTTTACACACAAACAAGCAAGAATTATTCCGTACCGGCAAGCCGCATCGGGGCTTAACTTTGCAGGGAAACTAAATGAAAAAACCAAGCAAAGTTATGAGACGGACATTTCTTTTACTCGTATGCGCCCTGGCGCTTTTTTCCGTGAAACAGACCTGCGGGCAAATTGTGCGGGGGAGGGTGGTCGACCAGGAGCGGCAACCCGTGGTCGGGGTCGCGGTAGTGATGCTCGACACTGACTCGACCTACCTCGCGGCCGCGGCATCGGATGCCGACGGGCGTTTCGCCATCGCATCGGAGGTACGCCCCTACCGGCTGCTGTTCCAGCACCTCGCCTATGAGATGCAAACGCTTACGTCGGAGCACGACGAAGCCGGCGAGGTCGTCCTGCATGAATATACGAATGCGCTCGACGCTGTGGTCGTAGAGGGCGAAAAACCCATCGTGCGGGTCGAAGAGGGGCGGCTGGCCTATGACCTGGAAGCCGTATCGAAAGGCAAGGCGGTGAACAATGCCTACGAAGCCCTCACCCAGCTGCCGGGCGTCAGCGAACAGGACGGCGGGCTGACGCTTGCCGGCGCCGGGGGTGTCACGGTGATCCTGAACGGGAAGCCCTCGACGATGAGCGCCGAGCAGTTGGCGTCGCTGCTGCGCTCGACACCCGTCGAACGGATCGAGAAGGCCGAAGTGATGTACAGCACGCCGCCGCAGTACCATGTGCGCGGCGCGGCGATCAACCTCGTCCTGCGGCGCAGCCACGACTACTCGTTTTCGGGGGAGGTACACGCCAACTATACCAACCGGTTTTACAGCAACTGGGATGCCGGGGGCAACTTCGCCTTCTCCTCGCCCGAGTGGTCGGCCGAGGTAACCTATTCGGCCGGGCAGGCCAAGACCAAACGGATCATCGACCTCTACTCGCGGCATACGCTCGCGGACGGGGAGCATGAAATCGCCCAGAGGCAGAATATCACCAGCAAAGGGACATGGCACCGGCTGAGGGCCGCCGCAGAATACGCCCCGCAGGGCAAAGGACGCCTGAGCATTGCCTATACGGGCGCATACACCCCGCATACGAGCGGCCTCGTACGTGCCGACGGCAACCTGGTCAACTCGGTCAGCTCGCCCGGGGGCGACAACACGATGCACAACGCTGCGCTGCGCTACACGTCGGCCTCCGGGCTCGACCTCTCGGCGGACTACACGCATTACAGCTCGTGGCAGCTGGCCGCCATGCGGAACAGGTACGCCGACGGCAGCCGGACAGCGTTCGACGTGGTTTCGGGGCAGTCCGTCGACCGGGTAAATGTCAGCGCCGACCAGTCGCACGACCTGGGCAATGGCTGGGGCATGACCTACGGGGGCATCTTCAGCTGGGCGGGCGACCACGACTACCAGCGATACACGCTCTGCGAGGGCGACATCGCCACCGTCGATACCGATTCGCACCTCGACGAATACACGGGCAACCTCTACGCCGGGGTGAGCAAAGAGTTCGCCAAGGGGAGTTTCTCGCTGTCGCTGGCCGGGGAATACTACCGCGCGGGGGACTACGACAACTGGTCGCTCTACCCGCAGGCGACCCTGCTCCTGACACCCGCAGAGAAACATCTCGTACAGATTTCGCTCTCGTCGGACAAGACCTATCCCTCGTACTGGGAGATGCAGCAGTCGACCTCCTACATCGACGGCTATTCGGAGATCCGGGGCACGCCCGGACTGCGGCCGTCGAAAAGCTACAACGGCCAGGCAATGTACATGTATAAGCAGAAGTATATCTTCATGCTGTTCTGGAACGAGATGCCCGACTACTTCGACCAAACCGCATGGCAGGCCCCTGATCGCCTGGCATTGGTCTACCAGACGCTCAACTGGAACACCAACCGCCAGTGGGGCGCCAACGTCATCGTACCGCTGCGCCCGGGCAAATGGCTCGATTCCCGGCTGACGCTGACCGGGATGCGGATGACCCAGCGCTGCGACGCCTTTCACGACCTGGCGTTCGACCGCTCCAAATGGCTGGGGGTGGTGCGCATGGACAACACGATCCGTCTGAGCCGCAAACCCGACCTGACGCTCGACCTCTCGGGCTACTATCAGAGCGCGGCCATCCAGGGGACTTACGACGTCGCCCCTTCGTGGAGCGTCAACGCGGGTGTCAAGTGGACGTTCGACAAGAGCCGGGCGAGCCTCTCGGTGCGCTGCAACGACATTTTCGAAAGTTCGCTCCCGTTCGCCAAAGTCCGTTACAAGGGACAGTACCTCGACATGGATTCCGGCACGTACACCCGTTCGGTGACGGTGCATTTCTCCTACCGTTTCGGCACATACAAGGAGAAGCGGCACAAGACGGTCGACACGTCGAGGTTCGGGCATTGACCGGATCCCGCAGGGCACGAAAAAAGGGCCGTCGCAAAAGACGGCCCTGTACTCGGAGCGGGAATCGAACCCGCACGACCATTGCTGGTCACAGGATTTTAAGTCCGGCGTGTCTACCTATTCCACCATCCGAGCCACTGCCTTTCGGCGAAAGGCGTCGGCAAAAGTACGAAAATTTTACGATTCGCCAAAATCTATATAATTTATAATCGTCCCCGTCTGGCCGGGGCCGAACCAGCGGATTTCCGGGTCGCGGCGGAACCAGGTAAGCTGCCGTTTGGCATATCGGCGCGAATTGCGCTTGATAAGTTCCACGGCCCGGTCATAGGAGATGCGTCCGTCGAAATAGTCGAAGAACTCCCGGTAGCCGACCGTCTGCAGGGCATTCAGACCGCGGTAGGGATACACCGCACGCGCCTCGGCTTCGAGGCCGTCGGCAAGCATCTGCCCGACACGGCGGTCGATGCGTCCGTACAACTCCTCGCGCGGCATGTCAATGCCGACCTTCACGATGTCGAAATCGCGCTTGCGACGCCGCCCAGTCCGCAGGCGGGAGTAGGGCAGTCCGGTTTGCAGGCAGACCTCCAGTGCCCGAACGACGCGCGCCGGGTTGCTGCGGTCGACCACCGCATAATAATCCGGATCGAGCGTCCGCAACTGTCCGGCGAGGGCTTCGAGCCCCTCCGTGCGGAGTCGCGCCGCCAATTCGCGGCGCAGGTTTTCATCGGCCTGCGGCAGGTCGTCCATGCCTTCGCACAACGCCTTGACATAAAGCCCCGAGCCCCCGACGGCAACAACGCAGTCATGCCCGGCGAACAGTCTTTCGAGGCAGGCGAGGGCCTGCGTTTCGTACTCGCCGCAACTCAGGTTATCCGCGAGGTCGTGCGATGCTATAAAATGGTGTTCGACGGCTTGCAATTGGTCTGCCGTAGGCTGAGCCGTACCGATCGGCAAGCCGCGGTACATCTGGCGGGAGTCGGTGGAAAGGATGGGTGCACCGTAGTGCAGGGCGATGCGGATGCTCAGATCCGTCTTGCCCGAACCGGTCGGGCCGACAATGACGACGAGCCGCTTAGTACTCGTCGTCATAATTGTCGTCGCCCTCGAAATCGTTGAATTCCCCCATCACCTCGTCGAAAATCGAGCCTTCGCCCGCGGTGGCCGTCTTCGACGGGTCGTACTGGTCGGGGGCATCCGCCTGGGCGTATATCTCGCGCGGATAGGAGCCGTCTTTGGGCATCTCGTACGCTCCGGTCAGTTCGAGGAAGTAGGCCCGGTCGCCGAACATGTCGAAAAGGTAGATCAGCCGGTCGCGGTTGTTGTGGATGATCTGCCCCAGGGTCACGGTCTCCATCGCCGCAGGAGCCCCTTCCGAGCCGTCGTCCATATCCATGAGGGTGAACTCGCGCAGTTTTTCCCAGCGCTCGTCCGCCGTGAAGAACGACGCCATGCACTCCTCGTATTCGAGCGAGCGGAGGATGAAATTATGGAAATCGAGCAACGTCATGTCGTACGGCACTTCGTAATCGCGCACGAAGTTGTCGTTCTCATCGCTCAGCATCCGGAATCGGAAAACCATTGACATAGCTTGTAATTTTTGCATTTCCTACTACAAAGATAGTACAAAAAGGGAAAATGCAAAACCACAGGCTGCGTCACTTCCGACCGAGGTACCGGGTAACAATGTCGATCAGGTAGTGGCTGCCCTGCGGGTTCTCCGCCCCGGGAGCTACGTAGTCGTGGTGGAATTCCCACCAGAAAGCCCCCAGGTAGCCGCCGGCCTTGATCCATTCGATCTTGCTGCGGATCGAAGAGGGGTTGTCGATGGTCACGAATTCCGTTCTGTCCGGCGAGAAATAGTAGGACACCTCGGCTGCCGGGTCGTACTCCTCCGTCCAGCCGTTTGCGAGCCGGGGCAGGAACTCCTTGTAGGTGATATACGAACCGTAGTCACGCAGCGGCCCGTCGGCTTTCTGCCCGGGCTTCAACCCTTTGTAATAGAACCCGTAGTTGGCCAGCCCGAGGCAGAGCTTCCGCTTGTCGAAGACTTTCCAGTGTTCCAGCTTCGACCGCATACGCTCCATCGAGGTGTTGTGCGAAGGGGTGCTGCCCCATACGCCGTCGCACATGTCATAGGACATGATATTTATCCAGTCGACCGCCCCGGCCAGCCTGTCGGCCAGCGCCGGGTCGTACTCGTGGTCGATGCTGAGGGCCGTGGTCAGGTAGTAATAACGCCCGGTGCGTTCCGAGAGTTCGTCGAACCGTTCGCGCAGCAGGGCCATCATGCGGGCATGCAACTCCTTGTCCAGCGTGATCTCCCAGTCCATGTCGATGCCGTCGTAACCGTTCTTTTCGACCAGGCGCACCATATACCCGACAAACCTGGGGATCCGATCCGGATTCTCCAGCAGGGGAAGGAACTCCTGCTGCCCGCCGAAGCACAACAGTATCCTGGCCCCGGCGGCATGCGCCTTTTCGATCATGGAGGGCACGAGCGCCATCTTGCCTCCCTGCTTCAGGTAGTCGAACTGCGTGGCATAGGCGTCGACGGCATCCTGCGGCCGGTCGAAATCCAGCCCGGCCCACTCGGGCGTAGCCATCAGGTAGATGAACTGGAAGGCATCGTACCCCGGGTTCGTGAGTTCCGCCTCGCTCAGGAGGCTCTCCACCGAATAGGCGGCATGTATGAAGTCGGGGATTACGGGGGCCGGTTTGCGGGCATACGATGCAGAGCCGGCGACAAATAACGAAACGACTAATAAGGCGAACTTTTTCATGATAAACCATTTGTTTTATATTCAGCCTCAAATATAATATTATTTATTATAAACACAGCCAAATATAATATTATTTATCAATAAAAAGCACCCAGCATGACCTAATTTACAAACAAGATGTCGTAAGGAATTCGATGACATCCCTGTTGTCGGGGTAATCCGTCAGCCCAGGGGACTGTGCATGGCCGAAATCCACGCGGCGGCGGCAGGCAATGCACTCCGAAACGACGCATTGCAGTCCGGCATCGTGTGCTGCGAGCCAGGCCCCGACCTCGGCGGGTGATTTGTAAAACGAATAATTGATCCGGCTCAACGCCGCGGGAAAGGCCCGCTCTTCGACGGCCACGGCAGCTCCCAGGTCGCGGAACGGCTGTCCGCCCATCGTCAGGAGGGCTTTCTGCTGGCGGTAAGAGTTCCTGTATTTCACGTTCACCTCCGGCATCCGCAGCTGCAGGTCATAGCCCTCGGGCAGGAAAAGCAGCGACACGCTGCGGCAGCCCAGTCCGGAATAAGCCCAGATGTCGTCGGCCAATGCAGTGAGCTGCGCGGGGGTTTCCCGGCCGCCGAGTACGGCGACCGACTGGCGGTTACCGCGCAGCAGGGCGGGAATGCCCGCATACTGCGCCCGGAAATAGCGGTTGGCATTGTCGCTGCCCGTAGCGATCACGGCATCGGGCGATGTGCTGCCGTCGTAAAATTCCACCGGAACCTGCGGGTCGATTCCGCGCAGCAACCCGATGACATATTCCATCAGGACGGTATCTTTGGCCGATGGTTTTACGAGGCACCTGTGCCCTGCGGCGAGCACGCACAGCATATCGAAAAATCCGACCAGCGGGATATTCCCGGCCATGACGACCAGCACGCGCCGGGGTTCGGCGACAGGAACGGGGTAGGGCGCCAGCCACTCCGCCAGCGCATCGCGCCGGAGCATCCCGTCTGCGACGGCTACAACGGCGCGGCAAATGTCTGCGGGCGTAAACCAGCCGTTTTCCCGGCAAGCACGCCCTATTATCTCCCGCGTGCGGGCGTCGTCGCCGAAACCGCGCAGGCGGCACCCAAGCCGGGAAAAGAGTCCGATGGCATTTTTCATGGTGCAAAGATAGCGTTTCGCAGCGGAATATGCACATTTTATCCGAAGTTGTGCTATATTTGCATAGACGGATCTTAAACCGGTAAAGACTATGGAAAGAACATTCAGAGAGGCACTCCGCCACCGCCGCAGCTACTACGCCTTAGCTCCGGAATCGCCCATCGACGACGCACGGATCGAGGAAATCGTGCGTTTTGCCATAAAACACGTACCCTCGGCCTTCAATTCGCAATCGACACGTGCCGTATTGCTGCTTCACGAGCATCACGACGAATTATGGAAAATCGTAAAGCGCACCCTGCGGGCAATCGTCCCCGAAGGGGCATTCGCACGCACCGAGGAGAAAATCGAGCACAGCTTCGCAGCCGGGTACGGCACCGTACTTTTCTTCGAAGACACGGATGTCGTCCGCGGCCTGCAACAGCAGTTTCCGGCCTATGCGGGGAATTTCCCGGTATGGTCGGAGCAGACATCGGCCATGCACCAGCTGGCAGTCTGGACGATGCTGGAAGACGCAGGGTTGGGGGCATCGCTCCAACATTACAACCCGCTCATCGACGATGAGGTGCGCAAACACTGGAGCCTGCCCGGGGAGTGGAAACTCGTCGCGCAAATGCCGTTCGGGACACCCGCAGGCGAACCGGGCGAAAAGACGTTCAAACCGCTGGACGAACGCATCAGGGTGTTCAGATAAAGGGGGCGGAGCCCGGCTTCAGGACAAAAATTCCGCAGAATAGCCCTGAAAAATTTGGAGATTCGGATTTTTTATATACCTTTGCACTCGCAATTGAGAAACATGCCATGCGGAAATAGCTCAGTTGGTAGAGCGCAACCTTGCCAAGGTTGAGGTCGCGGGTCCGAGTCCCGTTTTCCGCTCATAGGAAACGAGTGATAATCAATGAATTATCGCTCGTTTTTATTTTTCTGCCGTGTGTTACAGATGTCCGTTGTGTAACACAAAATGCCCTGAAATCGCCGTTTGTGATACAGAGTGTGATACATAAAATCGTGTAACACACGTATTGTATTTTGTTGCTTGCGTAATCCGTAAAGATTATGACAATCAACGTCGTATGTCGCAAAGACGCTATCAACAGAAACCATTTAGCCCCTCTTGCTCTTGTATTCACCCATGACCGCCGCCGTAAGTTCGTAGGATTGGGCATATCCGTTGTGCTGGAGCATTGGGATTTTGAGAAACAACAACCGACCACCGACTGCCCCGATGGAGCAGAAATTCAGTTTCAAATCACCTCCAAAATACGTGAATACGAGAAGAAAATCAAAAAGTTGGAGGTGCTGGAAATTCCCGTTACATTCGATACGCTTTTTGAAGAGAACGGCAAACGAATCAACTGCACCGTAGGGGACTTTTTCAGACAGATAATCGGCAGATTGGAAAAGGTCGAAAAGTATGGTTCCGCCAGCAAACACAAGGTAACACTTGCCCTTATGTCGCAATTCCGCTCGGTCAATATGCGCTTTGATGAATTGGATTTGACGTATTTAAGGGAGTTTGAAATCTTCCTGCGTCAGCGTGGTAATGTCAATAACAGCCTTGCGACCAAGTTCAGCGTATTGAAAGCGGTCTATAATAAGGCTGTTTCAGAGGGCGTATTTGTCCCAAAATCGAATCCCTTTCAGCAATTCAAAGTGGGTAGCCTATGGACGAATACCCGCAAGCGTGCTATCACGAAAGAGGACATCCACAAACTGATTGAGTTGGATTTATCGGATAGGGACTTTTACACCCAACTTGCCAAAGATATTTTTCTGTTCTCGTATTTCATGGCTGGAATCAATTTCAAAGACATTGCCCTGCTGACATACGGTGACATTGAGAACGGCAGAATCTACTATGCAAGACGCAAGACGGGTAAGATGATGAACTGCTGTCTTACGGAACAGGCACAGGAAATCATCGACAAGTACCACACCGACCAAGTGGAGGAAGATTATCTGTTTCCTATTCTCAACCGCCAAATTCACACGACCGAGAAACAAATCTTGGAACGCGTTAAGAAAACGTTGAAACACGTCAACAAACGCCTGCACGAATTGAGTGAGGAAATAGGACTGCATACGCCCTTAACGACCTATGTAGCGAGGCATACATACGCAACGGTCTTAAAACGGTCAGGTGTAAGCGTAGCCTTGATTTCCGAATCGCTGGGACATTCTGACTTATCGACTACACAAATCTACCTCGATTCATTTGAAAACAGCCAAATCGACGCGGCAATGCAACACTTATTGTAGGAATCGGGAGGTCGGCGGCCTTGATGGCATCCGACCTCCTTTTTCTTTCCGACCATCCTATCCGAGGTATTGTTCCAGCAGTTCAACGACTACCTGCTCACGGGATTTTAACCCTATCTTGCGGGCTTCCATGATTTCCGTCGCTTGTGCAGGTGTGAGTTTCTTCAAAGCCTGCTCTATCTGATGGCAGTAGGCCACGGGGTCTGCGGCGTTGTTATACTGCATGATGATATAGGTAATCAGATACTTTTTCGACAGGAACGAATCCGAGAACTTCCCCTGTGCGGCCTCATACCATCTGATACTCCGCTGATACCATGTTTCGGATTGCAGAATTTTAGGCAGTTCCCCGCTTTTCACGCAGTTCACCAAGTCTTTGGGTTTGAGTGAATTTGTTCCCGTGCACCATTGGGATATGGTTGCCAGCGGGAACCCCTTGCTGCGGAGTTGTACGGCAAACTCAAAGACATCATTCGTCTTGGATAGCGTCATGGCAGGTGCGGCCATATAGTCCGTTCCTTTCCACGTGGTCGTGCAGATATTCATTTCGGCAATCAACGCCGCAATCGACATATCCACATTCAGCGGCTCGGTAATCACGAGATCGTTCAGATTCAGACCTAATTTAATATAGGCAATCAATCGGTGCTGACCGTCCAGCACGGCGTAATAGTTCACCGACTGGCTGTCGGGAATGTCCTTGCCGTTCAGGTCTACCAAATGCCCGCCCGACGTGATTACCTGCTCACCGTCCACAACCGTAATCGGCGATAACAGCCCGTACTCCTCGATGGATTTCATTTTTGCCGTCACCGCTTTGGAGTTGGTTGGGCGGTTGCCTTTTACAAAGGCGAAATTACGGTTTACAATTACTGAAATTGCATTCATCTTTTTCATATTAACTTGTGCGGGTTTACCTCATACCACCCGCGAGGTTTTAATTAAACGAATATTATTAAATAGGTATTTATCTCATTTTCTCGGCGTTAGGTCTTACTGGTGAGCTCTTGCCAGCTCTGGCGGCGGTCGGATGATGGCTTGGGCAAACTCCCGTCATCGTCCTGCCGTGCGATTCGACCTGCGGCCTTTCGGTTCGGATTCTCTCTCCCTACCGAGAAGCGGAGTATATTTCAAAGAACCTGCGTTTGCGTTTTCAATGCTGAATACTACGAAAATCATACATAACTC